>Ga0209282_1001528_pt1 | contig 12757 bp, 11 predicted proteins | sample Mtrugardesep15_FD_187529 | JGI IMG/M metagenome (GOLD analysis project Ga0209282, IMG submission 187529) | Root nodule microbial communities of legume samples collected from California, USA - M. trunc garden sep15 (SPAdes) (version 2) | ecosystem: Host-associated > Plants > Roots > Nodule...
AGGAGAGAGTGAACAACTATGGCAGCAGCACTTGTCTGAAAGTTTCCAAACTCAATGCATCTTGAACGACCTGGAACCTGAAATAACAGTCCCGGTGTCAACAACACGAACAACATCACAGTCACAACAATGGACCCCCAGTTAAACATTCTTATTATTAATTCTAGCAATTCTATGATCACTTTCAATGCAATGCAAATTAATATGCATTTGATTAATTTATATAGTGGTATGTATGTACTAATAATAATTAATTAATAAGTGGGTATGGGGGAGGCTTGGATGATTAAGCTACTGTGGATTCACTTCCAATCATGTGCATGTGATGCTTGTCACAAAGATTGTACTTGTATTTGGATTAAGAATAACTTGCTTCACATGATAATTAGAATTCAGCTTCCACGATATTATTGTGTGGCTTTGAAGAAAGGAATTATAGCAACTTGTGTTTTGGACCTTAACGGGCCTAGGACTTTTTCCTGTATACTTGCACAATTATACATGGACCTACCAAGAATTCATCATAAAACACATGTTAGTCTGCTTCCCCCACCTCATTCCACCCAATAAACCATGTCTTTATCATGAAAGAGTATATTTAATGTATTTTATGTTTATCAATATAAAAAATATAGTACTCTGCAATCACAAAAATAATTGTCAACAGTGTCATATGTAGATTATTTTTATTTACATAAATAATTGTCAACCGGTTAATATATGAAATGAAAGGAGTCTGGGTTGCAAGAAAGAAATATTGCAACCCAAATAATTTCCAAGGTTAGTCTCCCAATTAAAAAATAGCGAAGGAAATGAGATGAGTTACATAGATTAGATGTAAAGATAAAAGTGTTTAGGTTTACTTTTGTCTTTTATAAAAGAATATGTGAGCTCTAACTACTAGACTACTTGACCAAACAAAAAGAGGGTGTCCATGCAATTAAAATTAAGAGATGAGAAAAAGTTGACATGAAGATTTGTCAATTTATTTTACATCTTCAATAATAGATTGTCTCTGAGGTATCCGGGTATAGATCTTTGTCGTGTAGAGATGCCAGCGGCTTCTTCCACCCTCGTATCTAATTATTGGATCCTTTCTCTTCTCTGTCTTCCCTTGGATTCTACCTTAAGCTTGTATTTTTTCTAAACATGTAAGATACTTTGGATTGGTTCACTTTTTATCCTCTATCAGATGTTTTTCTTATTTTACTTTGTAATCAAGTAACCATAGTCACTGTTTCATAAATACCAATTAATATCATTCTGTCATTTGATATTTTTGAGTTTGAGTCTATTAGTGTTTTTAATAATGTTGATGGCTTGAAGTTGAAGCATGCTTTTAGCTATAATTGCTAAAAACATGCTTTTAATGTCTTCTGAAACCTCTATTAGAAAGACAAACTTACCAGCGTTTTGATCAGATATATCAGAAAATGGTTCTATTATATGACCACTTCTATCACTTGTACACTCAGGCTGTCATGGAGCAGGTGTTGAAGTTCATTCACCTTTAAAAAACGCATGACACTCATGTATAAACAACCACTTCAGTTGTAGGATTTTTATCAGATAAGAGAATGCATAGGAAGATTGAGAGTTGATCAGAGATTATAGATAATTAGTTAACCGAAGTTTGTTTAAGGACGAATTGTCACAGAACAGTGAATGCTTATTTCTTTTTGCTCTTTAGTGGATTTGTTTTTCAGATTACTAGATTGTTGTTAAATTAAAACAATTGGTAATTGCTAATGATTTCGGTCATTAGCAATTTAGTTATACTAATATTAGTATTTTGGTCCCAAAAAAGTCTAAAACATATTCAATTTAGTTATAAATAAATAATATGACAAATTAATTAGGCAAAATTACGTAATTTGATTTTTTACATTACAGTCGGTCACTACTTAAAACTTTGTGGTGAAAGTTGAAAAAAAAGTTGTTGACATATATTTTTATCCTTCTTGTCTAAGATTAACAAAATACAAATGTAACTACAAGGTTTCACAACAAGAGTGTCATCAAAACATAATTACAACTCAATTGTCAAATAAAAACCCATCCTGCCTACCCAAAATTACAAAATTGTGATGCTTCCAAGTAGTCCATATACAAGCCAACCAAATAAAATGAAAGTATTCATTAACCTTTTTTTCCACGAGATACCAAACCTTTAAATAGGACTACATGACAAATATTATTATTTGTCCATGCACAACTAATGCTAACCAAAACAATATACCCAATCATATATAATTTACTAGAGACAGAACATTCAAAAACAAATGTATGGATGTGTCTCTCAAATTACATTCTTCCGCACACAAAAGTGATGCTAAATTTTATGTCCATATGTAAATCGAATTATTTTTAGTAAGAAGTCTATCATAAACATAAACAATTTCCATACAAACAACGATATTTGTGTCAGAACCAGATCGGTCCAAGTGACATCAAATAAAGGGGACTCTACTATTGCTAACTGAAGACATGACATTGAGACTAAGATCCCAAATCCATTCGTACTCCACATATTCCTGGAAGAAAAAAAATGTTAGGCATAAGGAAGGAGGACAAGGGGTAGTGTTGAATGTGAACGAGTAAGTGTGTATTGTTGAAAATAGAAGAAAATTACAAGATGTGTGTTGATTCTTGAGTCTTTAGTCTTGATCATTCAAGTCAACCTCAGTTCATGTAATGCCAAGAACCACCAATTAGTTGAGTCTTAGCGAGTGCTCTACATTCGTACAACACTTCCATATGTTTTTTTGAAAGAACGAACCTTCCATATGTTGTTATTATTACTTGTGTTTTTATTTATTTTATGAGATTAATTATTACTTGGTTTACTTTATTCATGAGTATGTATGAGTATGAACAAGACATTCCATCTTCTTGAACGAAATTTCCCTCCAACAATTGATGATGGATCACAATCCCCTTGTGTTCGAGTTTGTGTAATTTCACGTGGTACTTAATTTTGACCAATAATTTGAAATTAGACATACAAATTATATATTACAAGATCTCAGTCGTCAATTAAAATTGAACGATGAGAGTTGTCACCTTCTGAGGTAAGATATGTAATAAGTGTTTTAAGCTTAAAAAAATGTAAGCGTTTTCAGCTCTTTAAAAAAAAAATAATAATAATACTACACATATTGTTTTGAACAAGCCAAAATGAAATACTATATATATTAAAGATGTTTCAAAATGCACAAGGCATACAGAGAAGAACCACCTAAACAGTTACAATGTAAAGTCTTCGATGATAAAAACAACAAAGAAAACAAAAAAGCGAAATAATAACAAGAAGATTACAAGATAACACCCATACAAGCTAAGGGATGCCACCACTAGTCATGGTAACTAATAGCGAAAGAGGGCATATTAGACTTCAGCCAAAAGAAAGAGAGTCTTTTGACTTTGTCTGCTATGCTCTAAGAATCCATAATCTTCTGTTGAAAAATTCTGCAATTCCGCTCTTTCCAAATAGTCCAAACACAAGCTAACCATATAAGTTGAAAAAACGAATGTAACGAACGCGGTAACCCCGGAAGGTGCCCGAACTAATAAAAATGATCTCTAGCTGATAAAGGAGCAACAAAAGAAATACCAAGCCACTGAAAAATGAGGGACCAGATGCTACTAAAGGTGTGGCAACCAAAAAGTAAGTGATTGGCGGTCTCTTGTGACCTACAGCCACCTACACACACGTTGTCAGCAAGATGAAGCACATGTCGCCGCACCAAGTTATCTTTAGTCGGGAGCCTATTACGGAACAACCGCCATGCGAACAGATAAACCTTTAACGGAGCTCGTTTATGCCAAACATCGACATACAAACTCCTATCAGCAGGTGCCTCCATCGTTGAGATAAAATGATAGGCACCTTTGACCATGTATCCATGAATCGGATCAAGAAGCCACCGTCGCCTGTTAGATATGTTATCCTGCAAAACAATGTTATGCAAAATAACAGCATACTCCACCACAAACTCTCCTCCTCCCAAGCAAAATAGCAGCACCTGTCATATATTATTACACATATTGTAAACAAATAAAAAGATGTATAATTTTACAATAACAACTTTATCAGGTATTGATTTATTATCCATTAGGAAAAATTCAAAATGAAAATATATCAATTTGAACCCCATTTTGAAAATAATACACATAATATTAATTAGAATAAAATATTCATCCATTCAAAAAAAGAATAAAATATACAAGTGATAAAAAAAAAATTGATGTTACATTGCAAATTAAAATATTTTAACATTATTTGTCTCATTGGTTGAGACATAATAAAAATCAAGCTTTCTACTTTAGAAAAAAAGAATAAGAAATAGAACTTTTTTTACAAAAAGAATAAGAAATAGAATTATCCTGCAGCTTTGTTACTTTTAACTTTTTTTTTTAATCAATATATCACTATATATCTAATTGAATTTAAATAATAAGTCAAAAACAATGAACTTTTAAATATAGAAAGAAAACAAATTCCACATAAGAAGAGATAAGACGACAATTTTCCACTTAATCACTATCTAAGTGTAAAAGTAAAAGTAAGCTTAAAAAACTAGTATTAAACCTTAAATAAATAGCACTAAAAAAACGGTGCAGCGTGTGTATGAATTCGTTCTTATTATTGATGATTGATCACTTTTGTTGAGAAGCTGATTAACCAAAACGCAAATTTTCAACTTCTAATTTTCTTATTATACCATTTCTGAGATCAATTACGATGCTACCTGGTAAAAACTTTCTCCTTCTGCATATTTTTCATTTTCACCGCTTTCCCTCGTTTAATCAATTCAGTTTTACTACTATGATTTGATTCACCACTTTACTTACATTGAATTCAAATTCAATTGATGGAAATTCTTTGCAACTTTGTTTTTTGTGTGTTATTAATATTCGCTATGCACCTTTTTGATATTTTTACAGTTCTGTTTGTACTTTTCCAGTCAAGTCAATTCTGATTGCACTACATGCTAGGAGTAGTATTTTCAATAAACATATTTATTGATGCACAGTTTGCTTAATCATTGTCCTTTATTGACAAATGTGTAATAATTGATATAAAAGATAATTAAGGTTATGTTTGGTATGACGAAGAGTTTGCCACGTATGGGTGAGTTTTAAAGCAACTATAAATTTGTTGTCATGTGACTGAAATGTCACGAGTTAAATCCTGGAAACTGTCTCTTGTATAAAAAACAGGATAAGGCTGTACAATATACCAAAATGGTGGAACCCCTTCTAGGGTAAGACTGCGTATAGTATACACTAAGTGAATGTTTGGTGTCAAGATGAGTTTGTCAGAATCACGTTGAGCCACCATGATTTGGCAAAAGCTGCATTGTGTAGCTTTTGCAAAATCATAGTGGCTCACCGTTATTCTGACAAACCATCGTGATGAAACCATCATGATGTCTAACATGAGCCAAATTCATAGCCAGTAGTCACAGTGTGTGGCCCCAACTTTGATCAACTCGAAATTCCTTAAAAATGAAGAGATGAAAAAGATTGAATGTTAGTACAGTTCTAATTTCTAAATTATTGGAATAACTTGACATTGTCATGACAGGTTTGCAATACAATATCAATGATCTGTTTCAAGAAGCTAAGAAAAGATGGCTCAAGCCTATAGAAGTGCTTTACATTTTGCAGAATCATGATACCTGCAAGTTCACTGATTTTCCCCTTAACCAGCCTCGTGGTAACGTTCTTATTCTCTTCAATAAAGTTGATGAAAGAATTAAGTGACCTGATTTTCTGGTTATTTGTGCTTTATTACTGATTGTCAGCAACATTGGCAACTGATTTTTTTTAAGGTGGATCTTTGTATCTGTTTAATAGAAGAGTCATGCGTTTCTTTCGAAAAGATGGTCATAATTGGCGGAAGAAAAAAGATGGAAAAACTGTTTCAGAAGCGCATGAACGGCTTAAGGTGCGCCAAAAGAATATATGGTGTTATTATTATTTTAGTTCCTTGATAGGTGGTTTCAAATTTGTATTTCTTGCTGCAGCATATGTCAGTCCACATTAACAGCGTACTCTTGACTCAGTTTATGTTGTATTTAAATCCTTCAATTTGCACTGTAATTTTAGGCCAAACCAAAATGTCTTTCTTTTAGTGTCACATAAGAACTATGTTGTAAACATATCGTAATTGTACCATAATAACAGCATGGAGTTTTCATACCAATTCAAATTTGAGCTTCTCTACTTCATCTTTTCCTTTTAATTTATTTGGAGGTAAATGATTAACGGTAATCTGACATTGTTGCTGTTGTATCTTGGTGGTAAGCAATGATACATCCCTAGTTTGGTTTTGTTTATTCTCTAGTTTTAACTGCAAAAGTCTGCTCATGGATAGGCATCTGAAACATTTTGAAATGAGGTCTTATTGAAACATAAATCAAGATTCTCATTGGATATTTTTTTTATTGGAAATCTACTTCCATATACCTTCCAAAGTTCTTTTGGAACTAGTAGCAAGTATTTTGTTCAGCAAACACTTTTTATGTATATGAAATATAGCACAAATTTGAGATATAATTGATTCTCTGTCTTAACAGTTTTTCTGGTATTGAGCAGTTTGTTGTTTTCAAAATAATTTACTGTCATTGCTATATTAGCAATACCTTTTATGACAACATTTGTTTTGATATGGGATCTTATATGTTGATTTTCTCAATCCGAGTAATCGTATTATTCTGCATGATTAGGTTGGAAATGTTGAAGCTCTAAACTGCTACTATGCACATGGAGAGGAGAACCGTAGTTTCCAGAGGCGAAGTTATTGGATGTTGAACCCGTGAGTAAACTATTAGCTGACAATCCCTTCGTATTATTAAGCTTACCACTGCATGTTTTATCGTTCACACCTACGTAAAAACGTTCGGGAAAATTATATAAAGGCAAAGTCAGATTATACTTTGGTATGCATAACAGCATAAAATCATGCACATATATGAAAAAACATACGTGAGATTGTATTTTTTACCATGATAAAGTTTTATTGACTTTAAAAACAATCAACATTAAGTATGCATTGCTCATCTTAAAATATTTTCGTTTATATATTATTGTGTTGATTTAAGGAATGTTTATATTTGCTCTTATGCTGCTGTCTTGACAGGGAATTTGAGCATGTTGTTCTCGTGCATTACAGAGAAACAAATGAGGTGATTTTTCAAAACATGAAATCAGATAAACATAGTAATTATAGCATGTTAGAAGTGTGAAAACTGGGGATAGGAGTCCCTTTTGCACAACATGGGCTCACTCCCCATCCTGTTTTAGAAGTTTTACTTTAAGCGCTTCTTCCTTTTTCAATATTCACTTTTGAAACTTCTGTTAAATAATTTATTTGTTTTTCTTTGCTCATAAAATTTTAGTTCTCTTGTTTTCTTTTTAATACTAATGTTTCTATACTCTTTTAGTTCAGATCCCTCTCTCTTCTAATATTGTTCAAAACTCTCCAAAAACATGGATATCCAAAGTGAATTATGTGGTTCATACCTCCAAAATGTACTCTCTTTTTTCCTGGTCGGGGTGCTCTCTCTAACTACATTACACATATGACCTGTGTATATGTTACATGCTAATGTTTAATTTTAAGACCAGATTCACTTTGGATACCGTTCTGTGGAGGACTGTGATTAATTTTGTTATCAAATTCTCTCTTATAATGGCTCAACTTTCTGAATGGCAATTATTTAATTACATTCCCTCCTGTGAATTGGTAGATCTGTGCAGCCTGCATTTGAGTTTGACATTATTGTTTTCGCCCATATGTTACAGGGGACATCCAATTCTGGTCCTGTCACACAATCATCACCATTTAGTCAGAGTCATAGCTCATATGCTACTCCAAATCTTGAGACAACATCCATAGTTGGTGATTCATGTGAACCTAATCAGAATTTCTCCAGTTCTGGCTTCTTAGAAGTCACCTCTGATATAGTCATCATGAATAATGGAACGGATCACTTAGAGAAAACAAACGCACAAGCTCTGCGCCAATTGGAGGAACAATTAAGTTTGAATGAGGACAGCTACACAGAAATTCCTCCCTTTTATAGTGAGCATGAAATTCCACATGAAACTCCTGTTGCATTCTCTGGACCAGATGATCATAAACAACCATATGATGGATATAATGGAACAAAAGGTAATTTAAACAAACTTGCACGATGAGAATTATTAGGTTTTTTGTGGGGTGGGGGTTAAATTAATGCATGTTTTAGTTCAGTCAAACATCTTAGTTAATCCTTATGTTGAGCATTTATCCTAAAGTAGACCTGCATGTTGCACAAGCTACCGAATAAAAGCAAGTTAGCCACTGTTTAATTACTAAACATTTTTATTAGTTAAGCGTATAGAACATAGAAGTGAAGCTACTGGGGTTAATAAGTAAACTGAGTTGGTTGATTTTAGTAAAAGGAACAAAAAATGATTCGAGGATGATCTCAATTAGTGGTCAACCATTAAACCTAAAAACCAGCTAGGCAAACGAAAGCTAAAAATATAGCGCATGAAATGGGAGGAGTTAGAAAAAATGGATGAAAAGATAAAAGTGTTTAGGTGTTACTATTGCATCTAACCAAAGAAGAGGGTGATGATGGAACTTAAAATTAATAGATGGGAAAAGTTGACTTGGAGACAAGGATGTTAGGAAAAAAAGTATAAAAAACAGCGTATGAAATGAGAAGAGTTACAAAGATTGGATGAAAACATAAAAGTATTTAGATTTACTTTTGCCTCTTACAAAAGAAGGGGGTGATGATGGGGCTTAAAATCAAGAGATGAGAAAAAGGACATGGAGACTCGTCAATTTGTTTTTCAGCCTTTATATATTTAATAACATATTGTCTTTAAGGTATTCGGTTATAGATCTTTGTCATCTTATTGTGTAGAGAACTAGACATGCCAGCAGCTTCCTCCACCCTCATAGCTTATTAGCTATAAGTTATAACTGTTGAGCCAAATTTACAGCATATTCGGTTAAAGGCATGAGTTTTTTTATTTGGTATTGCAACCACTCTATATGATGAATCTTACAAGACATTTAGGACACATGTTATAAACAAATGTCAAAGAGGACAACTTCGTGCTACAGAGATCCTACCATAGCAAAGTCCAGGAAAACGTTGGATCTCTTGTTAATCTATTTTTGGCAGCCTTACCATGTAATTGCAAGAGGTTAATTCCACGACTTGAACTCGTGACTTATAGTTTCACAGCAGCAACTCCAACCTTTGCACCAATGCTCTCCTTCACATAACCATGGGGAAAAAACATGGTTCGACGCTACTACATTACAATTAGGTTTCTTGTATTTGGAATCACTCCAATAGGAACTCAAGGGATCCCAGTTAAAATATATTAACCATGCAAAACTGTCTTTAAATATTTAATGTGTATAATTTTGTTATTTACTAAATGAAACAGTAGTTTATATTTATTTGTGCACGAGAAATTACATTACACAAAATGTCTGATTATAAATTATTTATTTCAGCATTTCGATGAAAATTAAGTATTGTTCCATTCAAATCCCTTAATAAAAATTCCACTGTTACATTTAGCTCTGAATCATATTCAATTTATTCTAAAAAATGCTATGTAGTTGGTTTACTCTAGTTATCGTTATTCAACATCAACCATAAAGAGGGAAAGGAAAAACTTCTAATATTAGTACATTTTCTGTAGATTGCAGTGGTAATCATTATCATGAATTACTTGACCATGATTGCCCGGGTGGGAATGAAAAAACCTTATCTTGGACAGAGATGCTGGAATCATCCAAGTCCTCGTTTGTGAACAAGTTACCAGAACAACATGCATACCAGGCATTTGAAAATGTGAGTGCTGCAAAGCTAGATTTCAGATTTTTAAAGAGTTCATAATTTATATTTGCTAAATTTACATATAACCTATTGGAAAATGCCATCAACTCAAGTGCCCTAAGGGCGCTTGTTATGGAACCAAAGATAGAAATATTATCTTAAAATTTAGGTTCAAAAGAATAATTTTTAAACTTCAAAGAATTAAATACACAATTTTCAAGAGAATATTTCAATATTTGGTTCCTTAAGGCACTTGTTAGCAAGACCCTAACTTATTTATGTAGTTCTACATTTCTTGAAACAAATGGGTTATTTGTAGCTGTTATTTAAATATTTTATTATTGATATTTAGTTTTCATCTATGACCTACAAAGAAATAAAATTTGTATACTTGAAACAGGAAAAGCCACTATCTTCTCTTGGAAGAGAAATGATTGCCAACCAGGAAACCAGTTACAGGATACACCCCAACGGCAATAATGATGAGAACTGTATGGCTTACTTTAACCTTAATAACTTGAGAATTTACTTTTTGGCACATAATGAAATTTCTTCCACCTCTGATTCATGTTCCATATCATCAGCATACTTTTTACTTCCTCAAGACATTGGTGGAGTCCAATTTTCTCCATATTCTTCGATAGAAACTCAAGGAACTAATTCTGACTACTATGAAACATTGTTTGACCAAAGCCAAATTCAAGAACCTCTGGATGCATATTCAAGCTTGACTGTTGGCCAGAAACAGAAATTTACAATTACGGCCGTCTCCCCAGAATATTGTTATGCCAATGAGGCAACAAAGGTCTACACCTTTTTATTCCTACTTTATTATGCTCTGTATAATGATTTATGGCTCATGTACGTTAGTGAATGCTAGACGGGATAGGATTAAGAATGGCACCATTAGTGTGTTGGGATAGCACCTATAGTAAAAAAGATGGTAGAAAATAGGCTTAGGTGGATTGGGCATGTAGAGAGACGACCTGTAGATGTTGTAGTACGAAGAGTAGATCAGATGGAGGAGAGTCAGATCAGAAGAGGTAGAGAAAGACCTAGAAAAACTATAAAAGAAACTATTAGGGAAGGTTTAGAAGTTAATGAGTTGGATCCAGATATGGTTTATGATAGAACATTATGGCGTAATTTGATCTATGTAGTCGACCCCACTAAGTAGGATAAGGCTTGGTTGTTGTTGTACATTAGTGAATGCTATCTTCTGAACGATGGAAGTGTAATTCCTTTTAATTAATAATCTTAATGGTGTTTCCAGCTTAGCTTTACCTAAGTTCATGAAGTGCATGCACAATATGTTTGAAACATATGTATAATTACTAGGTAAATGTCATGAAAGCTCTAAGCATAACTAATTTTAAGCTTTTTCCTCTCCAATTATTTTTTATGATATGATACAGATGCTATTGCTACTGATGTGGTGTATATTCCCAATCCTAAATTCCATATTTCCATGTGTAGGTGATCATTGTTGGATCCTTTCTCTGCTTTCCCTCGGATTCTACCTGGGCTTGTATGTTTGGTGACGTTGAAGTTCCTGCTGAAATAATTCAGGATGGCGTAATCTGTTGTGAGGCTCCGTCCCATCTTCTTGGAAAGGTTACTCTGTGCATTACTTCAGGAAATAAGGAACCGTGCAGTGAAATCAAAGAGTTTGAGTTTCGTAATAAGACCAATAGTTGCATTCGCTGTAATGTTTTGGAAACAGAAGTTGCCCATAGTTCAGAAGAGCTGTTATTACTTGTTCGATTTGCAGAAATGCTCCTCTCTTCTTCGACTATAAAGGATGATAGCTCAGAATCGGGAAGTCAATTTTCAACAGAACAGAAAGCAGATGATGATTCATGGAGCCATATTATAGACGCTCTCCTAGTTGGCAACGTAACTTCATCTGGTACTATTGATTGGCTTCTTCAAGAGCTGCTGAAGGATAAGCTGCGGCACTGGCTTTCTTGCAGATTCAATGAACGAGATGAAGATGCAGGTTGTTTTTTGTCCAAGAAAGAGCAAGGGATTATACACATAGTTTCTGGATTGGGTTTCGAATGGGCCCTGAACCCCATTCTCAGTTGTGGCATGAATGTTAATTTCCGTGATATCAATGGATGGACTGCCCTTCATTGGGCTGCACGGTTTGGAAGGTAATGGAAAACTGAACTGAGCTGTTGATAGCAAACCATGCTTCAAGGTTTTGAACAAAATATGATTTCTAAAATTTGTTTAGAAACCTTTACTTTTTCTTTGGGAAAAGGAAGTACATATACAAGGAGAGAGCAAGGGATGGAAACTAAGCCTGTCTTTATATTGGAAATTGATAGGGTATAATTATTATACCCACGTTTAATAAAATGCTTTGCACTTGACCCAAAAAAAAAAATGCTTTGCATGTCAGAAATTAACGAGCAGGTTACACTAATCATTGAACGGGTATATAAAGCTTTATCAACATAGCAAATGCATAGCTTTATTTTAACAAACAAAAGTATTTTCACACCATGTGAGGTCAGTTACGTTAATTAAATAATGACACTGTGTTATGTCAAAAACTCAAGTTTGGGGAAGGTTGCGTGAATTGGAGTGTTTATTTATTTAATGGTTTCTTTTCTTCTGGAGTTTTCTCATTTGACTGTCCTCCATATGATCAATTATTCTTATGAAAACCTAGATTGGTCTTCTCACATCATCAAAAGATGTCAGACCAGATTCACTCATAAAGGGTGATCACGTCATGATTAAAAAACTCGCTTTCAGAAACCTTAAGAATTAGCTGTTCCATTCTTAATGTTCTAGATGTTGTATTGTATCACTGAACTATTTTATTCCATGGTAGGGAAAAAATGGTTGCTTCACTTATAGCTGCTGGTGCATCTGCTGGAGCAGTG
>Ga0209282_1001529_pt1 | contig 12745 bp, 6 predicted proteins | sample Mtrugardesep15_FD_187529 | JGI IMG/M metagenome (GOLD analysis project Ga0209282, IMG submission 187529) | Root nodule microbial communities of legume samples collected from California, USA - M. trunc garden sep15 (SPAdes) (version 2) | ecosystem: Host-associated > Plants > Roots > Nodule...
CATCAAGAGCAACAACAAAGATACCACAACACTACATCTTCATCCAAAACCTAAAGAATGTGTTTGGATAAATGAAATTTCTGAAGTAATGTAATTTTCAAAATGAGTATATTTTGTGAAATATTTTGCCAGGAATTTAAAATTCTATCATTACTATAAGATTGTACATGGATTGGTTTTTTTCTTTTTTTTTGGTAGTGTACATGGATTGGGTTTTGCCAAAACGTAATCAGGACCAAGTAGTAAACCCCAGGTTGGATTTGGGAGATAACCAACATACAATTAAAAAGTTCATCCAATTGCTACCTACTGCAAAAGTTCAAAACCAACAATTGCTACCTACTGCAGAAATTCACCCAATTCCCAACCATTCACCAATGATCTTTTGTGAGTGTCTTGCTAATTTGGATTCAATATCTCGTTACTGAAGGTTGATCGGCAACGACATGAGCTAATACAAAGAATGGGAAGGAGCGTAAAAACGTTTTCCCAACAAACTGTTGTACACAATGAATGCTAAAATGAAGCTTGACAAAAGTTTGATGCCTTCATCATTGAGATGCTAGAGTAGTACTAGGAGTCTCCTGCTTGGTATCAACAGGGCACCCTCCCTTAGCAACTGTGGCAGCAATTCTATTTGGTGGCCAATAGCGGAATACTGATCTACCTATGATGTTCTTGGCTGGCAGGGGACCCCTAAGAAAAATCCATTTAACATTGTAAGGAAATAACTCATAAGATGTAAGAATAGTGTACACAATGCATATAATTCTTAAACAAATTTTACCAGACATGGGAGTCGTAGCTGTTATTGCGGTTGTCTCCCATCACAAAAACGGAGTTCTCAGGAACACGCTGCAAAAGCAAATAATATTAAACTAAATAAAAATTCAACTAGTTCTGAACTTTTGTGCAATGACAGACACGATCTGAACTCAATGATCATGCCTTAAACACAATCAAGCACAAGACAACACAATAGGACGAACAACCCTCATATGCCTGGCCCAAATTATCTTCATAACCTTTGTTTAGGGCTCATCCACCACAGCAGATATATTAAATTAGATTATGCTTTCTTGACATAACTTTGTCTTAGTCCATTCTCTCAAAGAATGACATGCATAATTTTTCTAAAAATTGTTTTGCACATTAATTATGCATAGGACTAATAAAGAAAATAAGAGGAAAACTGAGTACAATATAAAAGGGTAGAACTTACTGTGGGTTTCATCTCATACTTCGGTTGTTCATTGATAAACTTCTCATCCCTCTCAACCCCATTAACTATTAGATGCCCATTACGGACCTGCAAATAATTCAATTGCTCACATTTAATACACCAAGGCACTGAATCAAACACAACAAGAATCTGACTCAAGTTTTTTTTTGAAGAAACTAAATTAGTCCACCCAAATTAGCGCCGGGGAGAATCGAACCTGAGACCTTGAGGATAAGCACACTCCAAGGTCTCAAGCCAACACCACCAGATCCACCCAAGTGGTTAGAATCTGACTGAAGTTACAATTGAATATTGATGAAATATACTACATTCATGCAAATTTCAAACTTCCAAGTGCAGGTAACAGACAGTGAGCATAAGTCAGTAAACCAAACCTTAATCGTTAAAACAGATTAACCTTCCACTAAAAACTTTAATCAAGCAAGAGGAAAAATGAGTCATCGACAAACAAAAGATAATGACAAGACCTTGAATGACGTTAGCTCAACAAGGAATTGAACAAAAAGCTAAGCATGAATGTTCATCTCCAAATATCATACCTCTACGACATCACCTTCCTTTGCAACAACACGTTTTATGAAAACATCATCATCAGTGTACCCAACTTCTTGAAGGACTGGAGGGCTTTTAAATATCACGATATCATTTGCACACGGCTTTCTAAAATAATATGAAACCTGAAAACATGAGGATTTATCATTACTAAGAGATACATCATAAGTTCATAACAGAAAGTCTAGTTGACATTTGATGTCAAATCTATTAAAGGGGTATAGCCATAAATCCACATGATTCTATCCAGTGAGTATTTGAGTTTTGAGACTTGCAATAACAATTCTCAAGACAACAAATAGCTACAGCTATGAGACTGTTATCAGTAAATAACTAATCCAGCAATTAATATGCTTCAACAACATGAACTATGAATTAACCGATTAGTATGTATGAAAATCAATATTGTATCAAATTAGTGCACTATGAAATACAATGAACAAAAACCTATGATGCACAGCAAACTTGAAACATAATATATGTTCTGAATCTGAATCAACATTCAAATCACCAATACTCACACGGACATCGTAATCTAACCATTCCATGTAAACTTCTGTCAATCGATTCAAAATTAGTGTTTGGAAAATGAAAACAACAACTCAGCCCCCCTGTTCTCTATCCCTGTGAATGTTACAGAAAAGACACTGAATAAAGAAGTATACCCATCTTCCAACAAATAGGTGAAGTTTTTCAAATGGAGAAGCATCTACAATCTACAAAGAGATGCACCATTATAGAGAGTCTATCTAATTGGATGCTGATGTCAAAACCTATAACAATAGCATGGCCATATATATATTTACTTGAACTTCTATGAATCACTGACACAAAACACGTTGATACCGATAATAATTTGAGAAAGGAAATATTTGAATGTAACTAAACTACATGTGTCAGTGGACCAAACATGTCTTCAATGTAAAGTGTCTGTGCTACATAGCTTAGTGTTTTTATCTCATTTGTCTTTTGGAGTAGTTAAATACAACATCAAGCAAATGCAAAACCAGTTCTTTTTTGCTTTCAAGACCCTAAAAAAGTGCAAAGTTATTTCATTGAAACCCTCTTGTATTGAAGAAAAAGAGTACCTTTTCAGCAACAATTCGATCTCCAACATCATAAGTAGGATACATTGACAAGGAAGGAATGAACCTAGGCTCAGCAATGAAAGTACGAAAAGCAAGCGATATAGCAAGAGCAGCAAACACCGTTTTGGCATCATCAGAAGTGAAATTCAACCAATCAGGAAAAGGTCCCGACGACCCATTTTTCTTTTCAACCTCCTGGTCACCACCACTATCTCCACCACCGTCGCCGCCACCTCCGCCGGAGTCTTTCAAAGCTTTACTGCATGGAATTCTACGGCGAAGAGTGGAAGAGGTTTTGTAAAGATGGGGAAAGTTGGGGTGAGAGCGTGGTGGTGAAGAAGAGAGTGTTCTTGAATTGAAATGGAATTTGGGGAATTTGATTGGATTGAAGAGATGAGCATGGTTGGAGTTAGGGGTTTGAAGTGAAGGTGGTGATGGGAAGATAGGGAATGATGATGGCATATCTAAGAACAAGAACAGTGAGTTGAAGCTTGAAGTGAATGAAGTTAGTTTGAGATATTGTAAAATCTTTCCTGTGTTTGGTTCTCGTTTATATATGTACGGCTAAGATATGTTTTTGTCTTTTCCCTATGCATTGTCTTTTTTTCTTTCTTGTTTCTCAAGTTTGTTTTTTTACATTTATTTTTTGGAAAATGATTTTTTTTTTTTACATCAAAATTGTACGGTGATACATGTTTCGTAATTGTTGCACCAATAAAACAGTGAGCATAATTCAGTTGATAGGATATGCATTATTATGTGTAGAGTACGGGGTTCGAATCCTAAACATCTTATTTATTCACTTTAAAAAGATTAATTATAGCCACTAAACTAGTTGACAAAAAAAACTTGAACTTAAATTCTAAATATTTGTTTTTAGTTGGAGTCCATTAACTATTTGTAACTAATGAATTGGTTAGGTTTTATTTGTGTTTATTTACTTTTTGGAAAAAGATTATTTTATCATTGAAATGGTATGTCTCAGGAATGAATGGTTAAACCTATAAAATTGAAATTGAATTCTAATGATTTGTTATGAATTGAAGTTCATTAACCATTTCAAATTAATAATTTCGTTAGGTTTTATTTGTGTTTACTTTTATTTGTCATATAAGACAAATTTAAGTGTAAAATGTTAAAATATAAATATATTTTTTATGGAAATATTAGTAAGCTTTCAATTAATTTTTCTTTATTCGATTTTACAATATTGTGGTTAAACTCTCTTTCGTGCGGTTAAGACCATAGTAGGTGGCAAAATTATCCTCAATCGATCAATGTGATAATAATATTATCTTTTTATATAAAAGATGTGATAATAAATTTCAACAACCAATCATACCAACATTGTTAGACTCAATGGTGTTCGCCACTTGGTTGTAGACCAATAGATCGAGGTGTGTATGACCGTTGGACATGTAGTCTTGCTATATTACTTAAAGAGTCTTGTTAACAAGTACCTCTAGGGCACTCTTTAAGCATTCTAAAAGAAGAAAATATTTCATTAAAAAAGTCAAAATTTTCAATTTCCAATGCATTGATTACATTAATTTTTAAAAAATATTACATTTTAAAGGTCTTAAAAGTACCCCAAAAATACTCGTTAACATTTCCCTTATTTAAATATGCTTCTCTCAACAGTGGTTGATCCTTAAATATGCTTCTCTCAACAGTGGTTGATCCAAGGCCCTGGTCTAGGATTGCAAAAATTTCCCGTGTATAAGATGTTGTAAATTTAAATTTGATTTGATTTAAATTAGAAATTAAGATTAAATTAAATTATTTGTTTAGGTAAAAAATTAAAAAATGATAAATTTAGAAGGAAAAACCACACCAATACATAATATTTATTATGACTTACTAAAAATTATACAATGAAAATTTGCTACCTTAATCCAATAGTTAATTTAGTAACACATATCTTAGTAAAAATTATTGAACAGTTCAATCTCTCCTCATATAAAGTGTGATTTAATTTGCCTGAAATGGTTATATTCATTCACAGTAACACAAATCAAACAATTCTGTAGCCTTGCATCTTGTGCATTTCATTGGCAAGTAAATTTTACAATACCACTATGGCAAAACTGTAAGTGTCATTTCTGATTTCATATCATAAGTCCATGAATGAAACAAATAAATATATTCAAAATATGATTGTGTTTCATCACAAATCAATGAGATAACCACAATTGAAAGTCACCTCAGCAATGTATTGACACTAATCTGCAACAGTCAAGTAAAGGCCTAACAATCTGATTTCGAATTTGATGCCTACTTACAATCAATGGATGTACTCCATATGAATTTGTCCGAACAAAAACCATCGAAACGGTAGCATTCCGCACTGTGCCATATGTTTTAACTATCATTTGGCTTTTTATGTTGGCGTTATTAGAAGTTCTTTCTGGCTGAGCTACCACTATATCAGGCATTTGCAGTAGATTATTAGATTGAGAAGCACCAAGTTTCTGCTTCTTATAAATTCTATCCAAGCTCTGCCCTGGTATCTTTTCACTATCAAAACTTTCATCGAATTCAGATTCTTCTTCTGAACCATTTAGAATTTTGTTGGCTTCTTTAGAAAAACCAATGGCACGCCAAGCATCTGCGACCAGCTCGATGGTGGACATTTCAGGAGCTACACCGCTTTCTTCCATAGCAACAAGTAACTCTTCTGCTTTCCACGGTTGTTTTGCTTCTCCGTATCCCCATATTAAAGTTTCGTAAGTTTTCAAATTCAAGGGAATTCCCATTTCGTTCATTTTCTCGTAAAGTCTAAGAGCGTGGTCCATTTTGCCAGCGGCACACCATCCACTAATGATGGTAGTGAAGATCACAACATTTGCTTGTAAACCATATTTGGTCATCGAATTCAGAAGGGCCTCGGCTTTATCCGGCTGCCCTGCGCGTACATAGCCTTTTGCAAGGATGCTATAAGCTTGGATGTCAGGTTCTATCTCAGCCTTCACCATGTCATCAAATATCTCCTGACAATTGTCCATAAACCCCGATGAACTCCACGCATTCATGATGGTGCTATACGTCACTACATCTGGCTTGATCCCAAACTCTTCCATCAATGTCAATGCCTGGCCAGATTTTACTGGTAGGTTACTATCTTTATCAAAAATCAAGATACTGACGAATTAAAGGCCAACAAGATATAATGAGTATAGAAAATCAATTTTGAAATAGGTGGTTGATATCTTGGAGTATTAATCTTGCTAGTCTTATGAACCCGTGTAACGCACAAGGAGAAATTCAAAAGAGTAAACATTAGCAACGGTTTATAATTTGATGTGTTCAATTACTGAGCAACAACAATGTTTAACCACCTCTCGTATAAAATAAAAATAAAACGTTTAACCATAAATCATAGTATAACACATTGCACCTTTTTTTATGTGTGGACATATCATATTACACCTACATCAATGTTGTGTATGAATTGAAATGTTAAATATCTCTTTTATAAAGCTAAATATAACACCAAAACACGTCAATAATGTTTAAGAAAGCAATGTGAATCCATAATATGCTATATCAAAAAATGAATTATGGAATTGTTAAATAAATGAATTGTGGAATGTCAAGAAAAAATTATTCATAAAGAGCAACACAAATTTAGGTAGGGACACATCAAACACGTAATACCTTCAAAACCTGTTGGAAAAAAATACAAACAAAGGTGCCCATGAATATGTCATTATATCAAACGGATGTTGACTGACAAATATGCATAGTATCAAATACCAGAACTTACCTCATCTACTCCATCTGTGTCTGTAATGTCTAAATATCCTTTGATAAGGGAGTTGAAAACTACAGGGTTTGGATGCACTCCAAGCTCCTTCATTTTGTATAGAAATCTCAAGGCTTCTGTCATGTTACCTTCCTTACAATAACCGCGTATTATGATACCGCAAGTTCGTTCATTAGGCTTCATTTTGTTATTATACTGCTGCATTTTAAATATCAACCTTTCTGCATTATCTGTCTCACCATTCTGAGCAAACGCCCTCGCCAGTGTGTTGTATGTGACAATGTCCGGCTTCAGGCCAGAGTTCACCATTTTATGCATAACATTCCACGCTTCTTCCAATTTCTTCTTGGTACACCATGCTTGGATGAGAATATTATATGTCATCTCATTCGGTTTCACATTTCCATCCTGAATCATCATCTCTAGCAATTTCATGGCTTCATGAGGCCTTCCAACAATTCCGAATCCTTTAATGAGAGTATTAAAAGTACTAGTTGTTGGTTTGCATCCGCATTCCTTCATTTTTCGAAAGATTTTCATGGCTTCATGTACCTTACCGGAATCAGAAAAAGCGTTGATCATGGCATTGAAAAGAATTGAATCTGGCTTTATTCCATTCTCTTCAACTTTAGAAAGAAGGGAAGGAATAGAGTTGAAACGCTTTAGACGCGTTAGGGCAGCCACAAGTGTTGTGTATGTTATAATAGTTGGCTTATGTCCTTCTTCCGTCAAACTATTGAAGATGGTCACAGCTTCGTGCGGTTTCCCTTTTCTGATCAAATTACTCATCAGTTTTGTTCTTGAAATAACCGTTTGACAACTGTTGCTCCCCATACAGATATGACAGCGGGATTCATCGCACGTTTCTTCTGGATTAGAGTTTGATTTTGATTGATTGTTCTTGTATTGCCTCAGCTCCTGTTTCAGAATTGCCAAAAGTTGAAAATTATAGGAAAAATTTCAATACATCTTGATGATTATCTTTAACACGTGACCGTCATTGGGATCCAATGCATAAATCAAAGATCAAATAAGTTGAAGACCATCACCTATAGTGATTGAATTTTCATCCCTAATACCTAAGATGTGGATAATTATGCAGTCAAAACATATAAACATTTTGATATATACACTTGACAACATTTACTATTTAGATAATCGCAAATTATTCTAGTTTTAAATGAGTTTGGATCTCGTTCCTAAAGCTAGCTCAAAGGATTAGAATGCCCAAGCACAAATATACATCCAACAGCCTGGGAACCTTAGCAAAGTGGAACTCCAATACAACTTCAATATCTAGCACCTTAGAGCACTAAATTTGAGATTGAGATCATCCTAAAGTTCCTGAGTGCGAGTCTCATATTGGATGAAGTATGGCATGAAAAAAAAATTCATAAGCAGGACACATCTGTCAGGTGGAAAGTTGATAATCCCAAACTAAATCCTATGATGGTAATGAATTCTATCTAAGATTCGTTGAGACTATCTAAACTGTCTGCAAAAGCTATTGTTAGTAACCTAAAATTCAGTGTTCTTATGATCAATGAATCCAAGAATGAGTAGCATACGATTAGAACCTGTATCATCGAGTAATATATTTCTACAAATGCCTAAATGTTCAATATCATGGTGATCATTACAGGTCACGTCTAAATGCGTATTGCAACAGAGATGATTTTCTGATAATGTCACTAGAAAAAAAGTTAAAAAGATGACAGTACCATGACTAATAAATCTTTAGCGTTTTCATTACTCATGAGGACTACCTTCTGGCTGCTATCCATGACAATGAATAGATGTGATCAGATTTTCAAAATCTCTGTTGACTCCTGCTTCTGAAAGCCTCAGCAAACTACTTTTCTACCCTGGCCAGAATCAGATTCTGGCTGCAAGACTGGCTATATCCCTATCATCATCATCATCATAAGGACATGTCTCATTCAAAACTACAAAAGATAACCAACCAGAAAATGTTATCATCAACTGTCATATTAAAAAAAATACAATGATTAACAAAAGCAACTTAAAACATTAGTCCATAAAAATGACTAAATTAATCTTGAACAAACTATATTATATGCTACATATTTGATGACATTATGGTAATGTTTATAATTGTTATGAAGACATGTAGAAGTAGAGGTACCTATCTGAGTTGAAGTGAGGTTCTTAGAGGAGTTGAGTGTACATGTTATGTTATGGTGTGCATGTAATGTGATTAGTGAAGAAGAAGAAAGAATAGCATTTTAGTGGGTTTCGTGTGTATGGCATAAATTGGAGATTCTTATCCACAAATATTTATCTCAATCAGATTTCGGGGCACTTTTTTGAGGCTGTCTTGACAAAATGACAATAACAAGCTCACCCGTGGAGTGGATTAGGCCACGCCAGCATTCTACTCACGAATCAAACTATACCATGTAAGATATTTGGTATTCCTCAAAAAAAAAAAATTATGATTACAATTTATTTTATCAAGATTAAACTCTAATGAAAATTTACCGCAAATATCAAATATAAATAATTTCTAAAAAAAAAATCAAATATAAATAAAATAAAATGTTTTTGGAGTTTAATTTATACATAACAATGTAATTTATTTATTTTATTTTAAAAAGTTTACAACAAAATTCACAAACACAAAATATTGATAAATGAGAGATCTCAAATTTAAATCTAATGTCCTTACAACTATCGTATGAATTGTCCTTATTAAACAATAATATACTCGTAATTGATTTCACACAAATGTCATCAAATAGAAATGTTCATATATTATAATTATAATTATAACATTACTTTATTAAATATTAAATAAATATCTTAATAATATTTGAACTGATGTATGCGAAAAACAATTTTTAAATATCATTATTAGTCTTTAATTGTGTTGAGCCTCCGATTTTTAAGAGAAATGAGTCGTAGTAAAGTTTAGCAAAAATTATTTCACACGAGAGTCAAACTCAAGTTTCTTATTTCACGTGAGAATCAAACTAAAGTTCTTTTAAACAATTAGTGATTTGATAGAGAACGTTGGTAACTAATTTTAAACAATATTATTATTATTATGAATTTAAAAAAAGAAACCTTCTTTTAAACATTTGAATAGGATGGGTTAAGATATTTGGAGAACAAATGAAAACCTAGACACTGGTCTAATCCAACAGTAGACAGAGAACCACGAAAGTATTCTCATGAATGAACATACGTAATCCAGGTTAATACGATAAGAGTGAGTTAGGTTCCCACGTCCTCGAGAATTTAGTTTTGTTAATTTTGTTATAGTTGTCACTCTCACTCACATTCACAACCCACAACAACAGCTGAATAGATGTCGATGATATTGAGGGCATGGAATTGGTATCAGAATAGCCTCTCAATTCATCCAGTGAGGACCCAAGTCGCCACCTCTGGCGTCCTTTGGGCGGTTGGAGATGTCACCGCTCAGTACATCACTCACTCTGCCAAAGCATCTTCCAAAAAGCGTCTTCAATTATCTGCCACTGTAAGTCTTCTAACAATACCCTCTTTCTTTCTCTGTAACTATCTCAAATTATAAATAAATAATATTTGTATTTGCAGGAAGCAACAGATGATAAATTTCTCATCGATTGGAGACGTGTTGCTGTTACTAGTATGTTTGGAATTGGTTTTGTCGGTCCCGTTGGCCACTTCTGGTATGTCTTTTCTCTTTTTATTTTTCTTTTCTATATTTACCAGCTTTTACATTCCGCTCATTTTTAAATAAATTGATTTGTTCTAAATCAATTTTTGTCGCCGCAGAACCAAACACACATGTAGCTCTTCTAAATATTATAAACAAATTTATGATTTCACGCTGCATAAGGATTTGTATGATCACATTTAACAAACCAACCTTCATCTCTTGTAGGTATGAAGGCTTGGAAAAATTCATAAGTCACAAGCTTCAACTAATGCCACAAACTGCGCGATCCGTAGCTACAAAAGTTGCAATGGACGGCTTGATTTTCGGTCCAGTACATTTGTTTGTTTTCTTTACTTACATGGGATTGTCTGCTGGAAAGACTATTCCTGAGGTGAAGGAAGACTTGAAGAGGAATTATTTCCCAGCCTTGGTTTTAGAAGGTGGTGTGTGGCCAATTGTGCAGGTTTTTAATTTTCGGTTTGTTCCTGTCAAGTACCAGCTTCTGTATGTAAACCTGTTCTGCTTGCTGGATAGTGCTTTCTTGTCTTGGTTGGAGCAACAGAAAGATGCAGCTTGGAAACAATGGTTTCAACCATTTCATTCTTCAAATGGAAAAGGTGGTCATTGATGATTAAGAGATTGGAAACAACGGTTTACACCATTTCATAATTTTTCCTGTGATGTTTTAGAAATTGTAACAGATAGATTCATAGGTTGACTGTTTGTTTTTGTTTTTGTTCAGCCCCCAAGATGTTCTTAAATTTTAATGATAATATCTGATTCCCGAAAAGATTAAAAGAGTAGAAACTTGTACATTGTTCATAGGGGCTTCTCCATCATCTCCTTTGAGTTCCAAATTGGAGGTTTGTTATATCTACCGTAGAGCTAATAATTGTGTCAATTAGGGTTGAGTAATTCAACTGGTTTGACTTAAGTGTTGAAGGAGTTAAATGATTGATAATTAAAATGATGATGAAGAAAGTACTAACAGAAGTAAAATTAATATTAATCTTTAAAAAGAAGTTGTGTCAATTTTCTTGCCAACTTAGGTCATCTTAAAAGTTTTATATGGACTACTGTGAAAACCCTCCAACTTCCAATATCTACTAAATTTAGCAAAATTAATGGTGGAATTGCTTGCTCTCGAGGAATTTTTAAAAAATTCTTTGAGAACTTGTACTGTTGAATACAGTGCCCTCGTTTCATGAATAAGGCGGGGTCTGTGTTAAATGGACTTGAATCTCACTCTAAAATACTTTCTCAAAGGGTAAAGATTTCCAAACACATATATACATCCATTCAATTTCAATAGTCTAAATCTGATAGCAACAATGCCAAAAGAGAGAGGTGTTTTGTGAAAGAAATTGACACGTAAAATACATTTATTGTTTTTCTTGGTAAGGCATGTAATTGGAGCCTGAAAAGGTTGGAACAGTTGATACATTAATACCGCATGCGATATGCATTGCAGAAAGACCCTGATTTAAAACAGAATTGAGTTGATGACACGCACCTGAAATGATTGGGGATCCCTTTTGTTTTAAAGGACCTTGAGCGTGGTTGCAGAGCATGCATGGTTTCTTTAGCTCTTTTCACTATGCTGCCTTAGCAAACGACCTATAATTTCAGGTTTGATCACATGTTCTTTCTCTTTTACTACTTGCTACTAGAAATATTCATTATTCATTCTATTAGGAAATTTAGTTTATATTAGTAAAATGGCGACTGACAAGTTGAAACCATAACCAGTAACTGTGTCTCACAAGACTAGAATCTCAACTTATTGAATCTAATAAGGAGGTTTCGACTTTCGACCACTTTATCTTCTTTGGAATCTAGCTTATTAATGTTCATAAATTTCATTAAACGAGTTTTATTTATTTATGTGATTCACTATTGAGTTTCATTCGACAGTTTCAATCTCCTCAGTGATGCAAAAATGGACTCCAACGGCAAAGAAGAAAATACCTCAGTTCGCATCAACAGATACACACTCCTCTGTGCTCTTCTCTCATCAACCAACTCCATTCTCCTCGGCTACGGTCACTCACACTCACTCACTTCTTTCTTTATCATTTATTTTCATTCATTTTAATTTCTTCCATTTTTCTATTTTAGGACTTGAATCGAATTAAATTGTTACTATAATGATGATATAATGCATTGCAGATATTGGAGTAATGAGTGGAGCAAGCATGTTGATAAAAGAAAATCTAAAAATCTCACGAATTCAACAAGAAATACTAGTAGGCAGCCTCAACGTGTGTTCCTTAATCGGGTCACTAGCCTCCGGCAAAACCTCGGACACAATCGGACGACGCTACACAATCGTCTTAGCAGCAGCCACATTCTTAATCGGAGCTATCTTCATGTCACTTGCACCTTCCTTCCTTTTCATCTTAACCGGTAGAATGATCGCCGGCATTGGT
>Ga0209282_1001530_pt1 | contig 12744 bp, 11 predicted proteins | sample Mtrugardesep15_FD_187529 | JGI IMG/M metagenome (GOLD analysis project Ga0209282, IMG submission 187529) | Root nodule microbial communities of legume samples collected from California, USA - M. trunc garden sep15 (SPAdes) (version 2) | ecosystem: Host-associated > Plants > Roots > Nodule...
TTTTTTTTCTCTCTCACACATGGTACATTATGTAATGGAAAAAAGATAGTCAATGAAACATTATCCATTTTATAATCATCACCTTGGATCCTAACCCGAACCAGAAAAACAGATAGTTCCATAACATACACGTATGACTTATGGAACCATTTTTAATGCGTTGACTATTAGTCGTGACCACCTTGCTCTCGCCAACGAAAGCATACCTTTTGGATCTGCAACATGGATTGCTTACGCCGGAATATGCTGTTTTCTTGTTCTCTTTGCCGGAGTCATGTCCGGTCTCACCCTTGGTCTCATGTCTCTCAGTCTTGTAGACCTCGAAATTCTTGAACGTAGTGGTTCTCCTTCTCAGAAAAAACAAGCTGGTAGTTACTTAATCCCTATGAAGCACGGACACTTCTCGGATTAGACGTGTCGGACCCGTGTCGTGTGTCCAACACCTGTGATTTTTTTCAAATTATGTCGGTGTCCGGTGTCTGTATCTGCTTCGTAGCTTAATCCTCTTCCTTAACCCAATAGTTTCTTTAATTATTTAGTTAATATTCAATCTTCATTTTATGCAGCTATCATTCTTCCCGTGGTTAAAAAACAACACCAGCTTCTTGTTACTTTACTTCTCTGTAATGCTGTTTCTATGGAGGTAATTCAATTTCAGTATAATTATATTGACTTATTTGAGTAGTTTATCTATTGACATTGACACTTGTGAGATCCTTTGTTTGTTTGAAAGCTTTTTTTCAACTTGATTCTATAATCTTTCCATGATAACTTATACGAAAATAGTTTGACATATTGATAAGCGCTTATTGTCTAAATAGTTTATGCTAAGTGCTTGTGCTATAAGCATTTAATTAATACTCCCTCCGATTCTAATTACAAGACTATTTACAAAAAATTGTTTGTCAGACCCTCTACAAATTTTTAGATGCATTTATTATTCTTTTTTCAAATATACCCTGTATTAATGGCACTTCTACGGTGCAGTCAGGAAACTGACTTTTTTGAAAAAGTTATTTTGTTTAGCCAATAGTATTGGTCTAGGGGTTGGATCTGTTGTAGCTTAGTGCCTTGTTTGCTAGATGTTAGAGTATATGTACTGTTACTTTTTTGGGTACTAAGATAGTTTTCTCCCTTCAGTATATAATTAATGAAATAACAAGTTGTTTCAACTGAGAATTTAGAGCAGTACTGACATTTATTTACAACAACCCATAAACTCCATGGCTACATGTATCAGTTGAAAAATGTGCATGTAGAGCCTCTGGAATCTGGATGAGGCCTTCAACAATTCTCTATATTCCTCTTTCTGTTTGTATATAATCCATCTCAAAAAACAAACAAGAGAAGAGACCCTATCATGCTGCATTGGTTAGTCACAGGGACTTGACCTCTAATTTGTAAGGAAAACCAGTAAGAAGTAAGAGTGTAATTTGGAGAGAAAGGGATGAACAAAACCGATCTTAAAAAAAAAAAGATGATAGGGATAATGAAACTTGAAAAGTTTTACCCAATTTTGATGCATAAGATTTATGGTTTACAAAATAAAATAATAATAAAAATGTATAATTTTGATTTAATCAAGGACTCAATTGCAATAAGTAAAGATATAATGACACACCTTATGAGCAAATGTGCAATACATCATATAATATGACGTGGCATGGATTGAAAAAGTAATTGAATGCATTTATATGTAACCAAAAAAAAAAAATTGAATGCATTTATATACAAAGGGTAATTTATTCATAATCATACATTTTTGTGATAAATTTATTTCTCCAACAACTTTTCTTAATACCTGTAATTTATGTTAAATGTTCTGATAAAAGGGATGGTGGGGAGTTCTTTATTTTGATTTTGTTTACACTTTACAGTTTACACTGATTCCTTAAACCTGCCTAACTCTTTGACAGCCGTTGGCTTTCAAACGTCCAATATGCAGGCTCTTCCTCTATACCTAGATAAACTCTTCAATCAAGTTCTTGCTATCATTCTCTCTGTTACTTTCGTTCTTTTTTTCGGTGAGGTATGTCATTTTTTTTGCTATCTTTTGTAGTTCACTGGTTTAGTCTCAATTTTTTTACCTAAGCAATTTTATGAAGTTCTTTTTCCAACTAATAATAATAACTTGTCTCTCTAATTGCAGGTTATTCCACAAGCAATTTGTAGTAGATATGGTCTTGCTGTTGGTGCCAACTTTTCATGGCTTGTGCGTATTTTAATGATTATATGTTACCCTCTTTCTTATCCGGTTGGAAAGGTATATTCTACTATATACTACAGATGTTGTTGCATGGAATCAAGCTCTGGTTATTCTCATATATAGACGATGGCATCACTGAAAACTACCTATCCAACGAATATTTGTTTCAGGTTCTGGATTGCCTACTGGGGAATGACGAGGCTTTATTTATGCGTGCTCAGTTAAAAGCTCTTGTCTACATTCATGGCATGGAAGTATAAATGAATATTATTTTTATTGAACAAAATAAGTCTTGTCAACTTTGGTGAAGCTACTAAACTATTTTATTTTTGGGGTTAGATTCATAATCATTTAACCTGCTTGTTTTTTAGGCTGGGAAAGGGGGTGAACTTACACATGACGAGACAACAATTATCAGTGGAGCACTTGATTTGACCGAAAAGGTAAGTGCTGCAATTCACCTTTCACAATCAATGTCAACCTAATTTTTGTGTTTTCTTTGATGTCAATACGATACAAATTTTCAATGTATGATATTCGATGCAGCAGAATATGAAATTTCTTACCTGTGTTGAGTTTTAATATACATTGTTGATGGTGGAAAGTGGAAACATGTGGAGGTTGCTTCATTTACCAGGAAACTTTTAACTAGTGTCTTCTATTTGGGCACGCTGGGAAGCGTCAATGATGTTGGAAATGGAATAGGGAACTGGTGTTTATTAAATATTTATCAATGTGCCATGCCATGCCATTCCAAAACTCACCGTTCACTTCCAGTGATCATGTGTTCCGTTAGTCATACACTCTCGTGCATGCTTGGGTTCTCTCTATGTTTCGGTTCCTTATTAACTATATCATGCTGTAAACCATTTGATTGTATAAAGAGCATTTTAAATTTAATGCATTATTTTTCCATCTAGTAATTCTATGTTTTGTGTTTTTGAACAGACTGCTGAGGAGGCTATGACTCCTATTGAATCAACATTTTCTTTAGATGTTAATTCGAAGTTGGACTGGTAAGCTTTCTTAGTTTCTTTGTTGTTATTCTTCATGTTAGGCTTCAAACAAATGACTAAATTGGTTCTGAAAATTACTTTTCCATTTGTCCAAGATTTCATTTTCTTCCTCGTTACGACTTATTGTTATGTGACAATTTCTGTTCAACAACACCAATTACTAGACCATTGGAAAATATTTATTGTTGTTTCCCTCAAACTAGTAGGATGAAAATAAATACCTGCTTGCATATGCTTTCCGATTTTTCATTCTTTTCTCATTCTTCTGGCAATAAAAAATAAAAACTGGTTAAAAAGAACCGGTTTAGATTGTAAGAACCAGTTCTAAACCGGAATTGAACCGGACCAGACAGGATTAACAGGAAAAAAACAGGTATTTTAGAAAATGGTTAATGAACCGAACTAAACCATAAAATATGGTCCAGTTTGGTTTGGTTCATGAACATGCACACCCCTAGTAGGATCCACCCCTACATGTAAGATATATGCAAAACATATGCCTGGAGTAGAATCGTGTTTTTCCTCCACTATTTTATTTTCCTGAAAACATTTATCCTGCCTATCTCAAATCAGGGAAGCATTGGGAAAGATTCTTGCCCGTGGGCACAGCCGAGTTCCTGTCTATTCTCGAAATCCCAGGAATATTATTGGGCTTTTAATTGTGTGTATTTTTCTACATTTTGATTTTATTTATACTATCTCATTTCTTTTAGGTTCTTTTTTCGTCACATGTTTGTTTTTTCTTTTTATAAATAATTAGGTAAAAAATCTTCTTACTGTTAGACCTGAAACTGAGACCCCTGTCAGTGCAGTATCTATCCGGAGAATACCACGGTTTGTTTTTATAAATTTATTCTCGATGCAGTCTTCCAAACGAACTGTGAAAATTTCCAGTTTATCTATAATGGTATATATTTGCAGGGTTCCATCTGATATGCCTCTATACGATATACTGAATGAGTTCCAGAAGGGAAGCAGTCATATGGCTGCTGTTGTGAAGACTAGAGGAAAAGGCAAGGAAACTCCACAACTAATTGATGAAGAGAAATTTGATCCAAAGAAAAGTGTTGGTGGAGATTCACACTTAACTACTCCATTGCTACAAGAACTGGATTCAAAATCAGAAAATGTTGTTGTTGACATTGGCAAGCCTTCAAAACTTACCAGCTTTAATAAGCAAACTAGTTTTCAGAGTAGTGATGGCATATTAAGCGCTCCTTCTTCAAAAAATATTGACGGTGAAGTGATTGGTATTATCACTTTGGAAGATGTATTTGAAGAACTTCTGCAAGTAAATTTCTGTGCTCTGCAAGTTAATTTTTCTTCCGCACATAAAACTGAATGAAATTACCCTTGTATGCAGGAAGAAATTGTGGATGAAACGGATGAATATGTTGACGTTCATAACAGGTAATAGAGAATAGAGACTATACACAATAGAGTATCAAAATAAAATTTCTGTAAATTTGAATTTGAATTTTGTATAATTTTATTTTGCAGAATACGTGTTGCAGCAGTTGCAGCTGCTTCCTCAATGGCACGAGCTCCATCAATCCGAAAGTTGACCGGCCAAAAGGGAGTAGTAAGCGGTTTAACATTACACTATTTTAATATTTGTTTTTCTGATATAGTTCCCAAGGGAAATCACTCATTTTCTTTCCTATTGAGCTGAGAAAATGCTTCCTCTATGGAGTTCGGGTCTTAAACTTTTCGTGTTTCTCTGTTGTATGGTATATTTCTCATGTAATTCTAAACATGAGAAGGATAAATAGACAGCTAAGTGAAGGATAAATAGTTGTGATCTATACCTCAATATCGTAAGAATTAACTCTTGGACCGTCATAAGAAATATAGCCCAATACCCCTTTGCCATAATGGACATAGCCCAACATCACATAGTCACGTGAGAGAAATGTGACAGCTTAAGTTGGGACGGTAGAATTGACCACGTGCTCGGTGCGTGGGCGAGATAAGCATACCGGTAGAGAATCTTGGAGGAGGCTCTCTTGTCATGACCCGTAAAGGAGCGGAGTCTAGTGACCCATATCCGATATGGATTCGGAGGCCGTTACGCTTTTGACTAGGTCCCCACAGGATAAACACGTGGTCTTGGCTAAGTCTCAAGAGGGTAAGCGGGAAAGGACGGAATCACGGATAAAGGCCACATGCCACGATTCCCGGAAGGGCGGAATCTAGCACTAGCATTCCTTATCCGAGATTAAGCATATAGCTGTTGTCCTTTTGTATCAGTTGTGACTATGATTAGCATTTAGTTTCTTGATTTGCTTTAAAAGGCTGTTTTGCTAAACTCTCCAGCATGAATGCTGATTGTTTTTTGTTTGTTTTTAACCATCCAGGGTAAGCCAGTGCAAACTTCAAAGTTATCTTGAGAGGAAAATGGATTGAATTCTACAAAGATAACAAGGAATTCCGTGTTAAATGCCTTTTAGTATACAAGGGTTGCTTGTTGTATCAGCTATCTGATTGTGGAAAACAAGGCATGGGGCCTATTTAAGTCATTTGATCTTGTGTATTAATCTAAAACTTTCTTTTTTGAAAGTGCTTAAATTAATTTTTGTTCTTGTAGAAGCTTTAACTTGAACCAAAAAAAAGAGAGTAAATTTTACGCGTTTAAGAATATTACAAGAATCTCCAATGTCAATTTAGTGGGTTAATTTAGCTTCTTGAAAAAAATAAAAAATAAAAGAATATTACAACAACATGGATTAAATTTGAAGAATTCATTGAAACCCTCCAAAACCTCTCAAAGCCTTCCCACAATATAATTTTTTAGTTCCTCTAAATGAAGAGAATTTTGTATTGTGAATAAAAATGAACTCGAAAGCCTTCCTCTCAAAGTCATCCATTTCTTCCACTTGCTCCTTCTTTTGTTTTCCAAATTTCTCCTATCCCTTCTCTTTCAAACTTGCAAACAAAGTATGAGAGTAATTGTTATAATTTTTCTTTAAATAATCAGGTTTTAAGGACGCTGCATATTCATGTTGTCTTTGTGTTGCATAAATGTCAATATTAAGTGTTCTAAGAAACTAGAAAAACCTAAAACACATGTCTTATTATTTATGTTGTAACTTAGAATAGAATAGTAATGAAAGTTATCTATCAAAATGTCAACTTAGAATAGCAACGTAAATCATTCCATACATGTAATAGTGGTCTTAAATAGTATAAGTGCCACACTTTAATTCATGTAAATTTGCACAATTTTGAGAAATATAGATATATCCTTCTAGTTTCTTCTCTCTTTATTTTGATATATCCTAGCATTATTGTCATACCCCCCCTTTTTTTTTACCTAATTTTGACTAATTTTACTTGTCTTTTAAAGCCAGGAATTTTCGTCGTTTTAGACGAAATTTCGACAGAGAGATATTTTAAAATACCTTATTTTTGGTTTCGAAGGGACAATTTTAAGTTTTATTTATTATTATTGTTTTATTTTATTTGTTTTTATTTTTATTTTAATGTTTTTTATTTTATTTTAATTAATTCTATTTTATTTTTAAGCAATTTTCGTTTTAATTAATTATTTAATATTCTTGTTTTTTAACTTTTTGTCTAATGGTCCTTTTTAGTCATTTTGTCTATAAGGTTCTTGCTACCCAAGTCAGGGGCATTTTTTCCAAGCAAATTCATCTCAACTCTAATTGAGTCCCTATATATAGAACCTCCAATCATTGGCACAGGGACCTAGAAAAAATTGCTAGAAACACTAATCCAAATCGGCAGCTAACAATACACAATCAAATACCATTTTTTCAAAGAATTTTTCAAGAACACAAGAACAAAAACACCTTGATTTTTTTCCAACAAATCATCACAACCAACACCATATATCCATAATTTTCACAAATCTGAACCCTACCCTCAACTGAAATCGAATTCACCACAACCAAACACACCTGAACCAGCAGTCACACACAAAAGCTCAAACCAACAACAACATTACAGTTTCGATAAACAACCACAACACAAGCTTTTTGCTTCGAATCCACTAAGCCACAATCCAACAAAAAACAACAACAGCAAATCATATACAAACTGGTTCTCACCACCAACACAAACACATAACTAAACCAACCTCACACAAAGTCGAATCCGAAACGAGAAAGGTAAAGGTAGAGAGTTTTTAAACCATTTCCATTTCATACATCTGGGAGAGAGAGAGAGAGAGAGAGAGAGAGAGAGAGAGAGAGGTTTCTGATAGAAGAGAAAAGAAAGAGTGGTGAGAATGATTAAAAAAACTGAAGTATATGCCTTTATACCCTCTGGTGGACCGGTTCTCGTAAACCGGTCTATGTTAAGTGAACCGGCCCACACTCTCTCTTTATCTCAATCTTGGCCCAGCTCTCTCTTTCTTTCTGATCTTCTTTCTTTTTACTATCAAACCCCCTTCACTGCTTGTTGCACCTTCCTGCATCACATTTTTATTTTTTCTTGCATTTTTTTAGTTCCTTTCATTGCAAATTTTTAGCATCTTATTTATTCATATCTAACAGCATCTCATGCATTTTATTTGTCATTTTATTTTTGATTTTTCATTTTATTTATTTATTTATTTATTTATGCTTTAGAATGTATTTTAGGAATCAATGTAAATATAAATGAGAAAAACTTGCATTGCATACATATTTACATCATATCACGCATTTTATTTATTATTGTTCTTTAGAATGTATCTAGGAATCAATGTAAATATATAAATAAGAATTTTGCATAGCATGCATATTTATTTATTTCGGTTTATGTCAAAACACGAAAAATCGAAAACTCCAAGGGAAAGGGGACTTTTATTTTAGATCCAACGTCCAAATAAAATCCTTCGCACGTAGTTTATTTTTTCGCGCTTAGTTTAATTTCTTGCGCTATATTTTATTTCCATCACGCTAGTGTTTTTTAGGCTTTATTTACAATAATCAAAATCTTCAAAAAAATCAAATAATGCAAAACCTCAAAAATATTTTCTTAACAAACCTTGTACTTCAAACCAAGTGATCATTCTTTTCTTTATTTTCTAAATCAAACTTCAATCAATTTTAATCATGTATAGACTTTATTTTTCACAATTAAAATCAATCAACTTCACACTTTATTCTTCTATGCCATTTCGGCCTCTTATCTTCTCAAAAATATGTTCAAGCTTTAAAATCAATAAAAACCAATCAATCAAAATTTTTACCTCGAACTACATGATTTTGATCGCGTTCGGGTATGTAGGCAAAATACTTTGTCTTTCCAAATCAATAAAAACAACAAAAACTTTTTCTTTATTTCTTTACTTCACACTTAGATTTCTTTTTAGGCATTATTTACGGTGGATTCTAGGGTGAGGGAGCTATTAAGCCCACCGGTGGACCATTATTAAGAGACGTTAGATTAATCAAATTACACACATCTTATTGTACATTATCTACACGGGATCACAAATATCTTCTTCTCTCGCTGCTAAAACCATGGCTCTAGGGTGAGGTTATTTCCACAATTGTTGCCTGGGTTAAAAACACAATCCATGGTTCTGCAGGCAATCAGAGATTAAAAGGAAATTCACTCATTGTATCAATTTAAAAACTTCAATTTTTTAGCCTAAAAAAACTTTGCAGTGTTCGATTTTTTAATTTATTTTACAAGTGAAATTAAAAAGAATAAAACGGTAAGTTTCTCGTCAAATAAAACAGGCGTATGACTTATGAATAAGATCTTTATAGAATTATTGAGTTATAGAAGAACACCTTTATGTGATGTTTGAGGGAGAAAGATACATTTAATTTTTAAAAGATAACTCATAAATTAAAAGAAAATGTATTATTAAGGAATAGTTGTGCATGATGGAATGAACGACAATGGGATTTGAGAAGGTCATAGATGAAAACAAGGAAGGCAACAATACAACAAATCAAAGAGGAGAGGAGAGGAGAGAAGAAGAAAGAAAAGAGGTCAAGTACATGAAGGTGTATGTTAAAAACTGTGGACTAATTTAATCTAATGGTTGTTAGACATAGTTCACCGGTGAGGGACTTAATTGCTCCCTCACCTTAAATCCACCATTATTTACAAGTAACATTTTAGCACAAGATAAATAAAACAAGATATTCATATAGAGTACTATAGACGTTTAAGGTGCTTCAAACCTTCCCTTATCGTAACCAACCCCAGACCTTTGATCTCTTAATTTTAGGGTTTTTTTTCTCGAACTTTTGCCCTTTTCCTTGGAAACAAAAAAGATCGGTGGTGTGCCTAAAAAATGTGAGTCAATGCTAACCAATAGCTTGATATCCAAAAATCACCGCGACAGAAATGACGACTTCACTGGGGATCATCCCTTAAGAGGGTTAAGCCTAACTTGTATTTATTTATCTTTGTGCTTTATTTCACTTGTAACTTGTAAATACGTGCCTATATGTTTACTTTCCAACGTGAGTGGTGAGATAAGTCCCCCTACCCGGAATTGAGAGAACCATAAGATAAGACGATGGTATAATCAAAGTGGCTTTCCAAGAGTAATTTTTGGATGTGACACATGTGATAACCCCACTCAATGGAGGAATCTTGGAAGTACTTATGTTGACATGAGTAATCGTGTTTGGCATATTATTTTCAAGTGACCTGAGATGTTGAGGACCTTTAGTTACCTTTAACCCATCTTGGCCTTTTTAGGACGTAGTGCGGTGGCTAATCAAGAGTAATCTTGAATTGGTTGATACGAGATACTACACCCAAATGAGACTTTCCTACAAACGTTGTTGGACCGAGAGTAATCTCGCAACCCAATAATATTCGAAAGTGGTTGTATACTTTGGGAACTTTGTAGAACCTGTGTAACAGGTACATGTGAAACTATAGTCCCTACCAAATGGCGTGTTTACCCTTGACTCCAACATTGTGGACATAACCTCACACCTTGTTTTCTATGTTCTTTAGCATAATCATGCATACATGCATTCATTCATAAATGATTTTTCCATCCAATATCAAAGGACTTAACAAGTTTTTTGTAAACATAAAAGGTAAAAACACCTTAGAAATACTGTTTCAAAAGTCTTAACCGAAACTTTAGCTTTTGTTAAGAACTTCTCCATTGCTTCGTTCTTGCTTTTGAAAAAGGAACTGATTGCAAAATCTTTTCAATTTTCGAAATAAAACCATGTTCCTCTACAATGTTTACAATTCACATTGACAAGTCCTTCAAACAAATTATTATCCCTTTTTGCATAAACATATCATACATCATTTTGCATTCATTAGTTTCAAGTCCGAGTCTCACAATCTGTCTCTTTAATAAAAGGTCAATACCATCAGTCAACTCGTAACTACAACACTCGAGCAAACCAGAAGATAAGAATGGAATTGATTGAATAGGGAGAGTTGGAAAGGCTAACTGCCATGGAAACTTCTTTGTTGGCCGCTCAGAATCAGACGTCAGTCCCTCTGCTTACCAGTACTTCTTTGGAGCAGTCAAATGTGTCTACTATGCCCATTTCAACAATGTTCGCTAGTACCCCACAACATACTATGGTTGAAGGTTATCTCTGGAGCACGCCCTTTAGCGCTGGTGAAGTACTCCACTCCCATGTCTCTGAGGTTTCGATGCCTACCACTCAATATGTGGTCCTTATTCCTCCGCATGGTACAAAATTCCCTTAAGCTACAATGACTTTTATAGCTCCAGTGGTTCATACTGTCCAGCAAGACCATGGACCTGTCTTCCATGCCGAAAACATAAAAGTTTATGACCGGGTAAATGACCTACATGACAAATGTGATGAGATGCAACGAGAGATGAAGGCTCTCCGTGGTAAAGGACTATTTGACAAGAATGCCAATGATCTCTGCTTGGTGCCCAATGTTGTGATACCGCCCAAATTCAAAGTTCCTGATTTCGAGAAGTACAAATGGAACACTTGCCCTACGAACATCTGGTGATGTATGCAAGGAAGATGTCCGCTCAAGCCGACAATGATAAGCTCCTTATCCACTACTTTCAAGATAGTTTGAATGGCGCCTCTTTGAAGTGGTACATGGGTTTAGACAGTGCAAATATAAGAACTTTTAATGACTTGGGCGAGGCTTTCGTCCAGCAATACAAATACAATATGGATATGGCTCCAGACAGAGATGAACTTCGGGCCATGACTCAGGAGGATCAAGAAACTTTCAAAGAATATGTCCAAAGATGGAGAGACCTCGTTGCACAAGTCAGTCCACCTCTGGAAGAAAAGGAGATGACTAAGATCTTTCTGAACACACTTGATCAGTTTTACTACGAGAGGATGATTGCAAGTGCACCCAATGACTTCTCAAAGATGATGAAAATGGGCATGCATCTTGAAGAAGGGATCCGAGAAGGGAGACTATTCAATGAAAGTGTTCCCACTAACGATTCTGAGGACAAAGTTCAAGAAGTGCGTATGGTGAAAGGTTGGTCTCAACAATAGTATCTGGCTTATCACCCTGTTGCCGCTGTTATGCCCAACACCAATGTTGTTCAAAATTCGGGTTGTCAACCCTAGTTTCAATAATATCAACAACAATATCAACAACAATATCAACAACAACCTCGACAACAGGCTCCTCAACAGCTCAATCCACATAATCATGCTCTGAGGCCGTAGTATGATTTGATTCCTCTGAAGCATGCGTATTTGTTTCCTTTTTCGCTTGAGAAGAACCTTGTCCAGACCAGGTCACCTCCTCGGATGCCTAAGAAATTGCCGGCTATGTGGAGACCTGACCTCTCTTGTGCTTTCCATCAAAAGGCACCAGGTCATGACGTTGAACATTGTTTCTCTTTGAAGATCGAAGTCCAGAATTTGATCGAGGTCAACATTTTATCTTTCGAGGGTTCGACTCCAACTGTGCAAGCAAATCAATGGGCGTAATCTATCAACATGGTGCAAGTCAGTCCCAAAGAGTGGGTACCTAATGTTGAGAGATGGAATGGTTATCCGCACTTGGGTCGCTGTCGATGCTCTTTCCACTACTCATTAGTTCAAATAATATGTTTGTTTGTTGTTTTCTTGTTTTTCAAAAAAATACTTTCGTCCCACCCGACACGGAAATGAACTTGTTTAGGGTTTTTTGCTTTACGTATTTGCATCATTAATAAAAAGGTCGTCTTGATCCCGACTTTGTTTTTTATCTTGTGCTTTTTTTTGTAAAAATGGTAATACAAAAAACCAAAAAAATAATAATAATTTTCAAATATCTGCATAATCATAATACTTATTTACTTGTCAAAATCAACAATAAATCATGCATTAATAAACCCGTTGAGCACTTTAACTGATAGAAGTTTGGCAAGTGCACCAAATACTATCGAAGTAGTAAAAATATCGATCCCACGAGGATTGTTTTTAATCGCAATAAGTTAATTTCGTTATTCAATAGGATGTATAAAGGTTATATTTGTTTTGCCACTAGGCGGAAGATTTGGTTTGTTTTTTATAAAACAAATAACAAAAAGATAAAGTTTGTTTAGAAAATATGGAGAGAGATGAGATCGGATCG
>Ga0209282_1001532_pt1 | contig 12740 bp, 8 predicted proteins | sample Mtrugardesep15_FD_187529 | JGI IMG/M metagenome (GOLD analysis project Ga0209282, IMG submission 187529) | Root nodule microbial communities of legume samples collected from California, USA - M. trunc garden sep15 (SPAdes) (version 2) | ecosystem: Host-associated > Plants > Roots > Nodule...
TTTTCTTTATAAACTCATTATACTGTATTTCAATTTAGGTTTTTTCAATGTATGATTTAAATTTTTCCTAATATACCCCCTCCAATTTACTCTTTTCAATGTTGGTGATTGATCCGACTTAATAATAGGCTTTATTACCGTTTTATTTGAGTTAAAGGTGTTTTATTCCCCTTCGGTAAGAGTGAGTTTTATGATTTTAACCATGTACAAAGCAATTTAGATTTTATCCTTTAACATATAAATTCTTCTATATTTTTAGTCCCTTATAACATAAGACTGTAAAACTAATGATTTGGCGCGCTAAGTTTGAAGTTTTTTTTTTTTCCTTTTTTTTTACTCCACTTAGGTTTTATATTACTAAACACTTTTTTGGTTTTGTTCTTTCATCTTTTTAACACATCTCACCAACATATCATAGGAAAAAAAAACGTGCATCCAATAAACATCTCATAGCCTAAATACGTCACAATTAAAACATTATTCGAACACCATTTTCGACTCTAATAGACTAGACGACTTGTCTCAATAATGTATATCAGGTATGATTCACATGTTGCCTTATAACTAAATTATTCGATGATTTTACTCTTTCTACTATAATAATTCTACTATAATAACTTAATTCTAACTCTTGTCAAAAAAATAAAACTTAATTCTAACTAAAAACAATATCAAGTGCCTAATCTATTTCCTTTTTGTTCCAAACATCCTCTAGTTACTAAGATTAAGATCGAAACACACTTAGTTATACAAAGTGTACCGCAATTTCACTCGGTATTTACCTATCAAAAGTGGCAAAGTTCTCAACGTAGGGTATCCTTAAATGCTTAAACATACCAAAATTAGTCAACACAAAAATCTACAAAAGAAGGAACCGTACTGGCATGTAATCTCACAACTCCATGTCATTTGCAATCTCTAAAAAAATTAGACAATCACAAGGCTCTACTAAATAAGGTTAAAGTCAAAATATCTTGTATATGATCGTTTGTAGTTTAGGTGCTAACAGTGGCGGTATAAGTGCAGGGGGTATTTTGCATATAAGTGCAAAACTTCAGGGGGTATTTGCAAAACGTGATGTTGACTAACAGAATAATTTGACAGAGGGGGTAAATTGATCAACGTTGTGCAATTTCAGGGAGGTAATTGAGGTTTTGTTAATTTCAAGGGGGTAATTGACGAAACCAGGGGTGTAAGTGGTTCAGACAAAACCGATGAAACCGAAAATTCAAACCGAACCAAACCAAAAAATTATTCGATCTTGTTTGGTTCGGTTTAAAATCGAACCAAACCAACCTAAACCGATCTAGTTAGGTTCGGTTCTTTGTTTTTAATTTTGAGATCCAATGAACCGATGAACCAAACCGATGCTAACCGCACTCCCCTTTTTAGTAATATTATCCCTCCTCACACACACTTATGATTAAGCTGAAAATTAAAGTCGAACATAAAATACTCCTTAATTTATTCACTTTCTCCCACCATCATCTCATCTAATCACCCACACTTTATTTCGTTTATACTAAAAAAGAACACTAGCCACCAGTCTCACCTAATCCATCGTTCCTCGTCGCCGCTGAGATCATACATCTCTTGTTAGTTTTTTCATGTTAGATATACAAAGTAGTTTGAAAAACAGAGAACATGGAAAACAAAGCTCTATAAAATATTTTAGTATATTGTATGCATGAAATACAAATTTGTAAAAATATAGATTTTTTTAATTGTATTTTCAAATAAACCGAACTGATCCAAACTAAACCAAACCGATGAAGATTTCATTGGTTCGGACATTTTTTTGACTAAAACTCAATCCAAACCAAACCATTACACCCTAAACAAAACTTATAATTTCACGAAGATAATTGACTATTTATTCCTTTTTTTAATATACTTGTGGTATAATTGATATTATAATCCTTTTTAATTTACCCGTATATAACATGCATCACACGAGTACCACGCCATTGTGTCGACAAACCACAAGTCTACAAGTTCCTGCTAGTTCACTTCTCTCTAACACAGAACAACCAGCGATGGCCGGCGTGCAGCTGTGGGAAACCCTAAAGGAGTCCATCGTCGCCTACACCGGTCTATCTCCGACCACTTTCTTCACCATCTTGGCTCTTCTCTTTGCCGTTTACTACGTCCTTTCTGGTCTCTTTGGCTACTCCTCTTCTGACCTTCACCCCCAAACCCGCAACTTCCAAGAGGAGGAGCTTCCTCCTCTCCGACCACCTGTTCAGCTAGGTGAAATCACTGAAGAAGAGCTCAAGGCCTATGACGGCAACGATCATGATAAACCCTTGCTTATGGCTATTAAGGGTCAGATCTATGATGTTTCTCAGAGCAGGTTTAACATAACCCTTTATTCTTAGCTTCTGTTTTATTGATTTTTCTTATACCCTTTTGCGGAATTGATTATTAATTTTGTTTTTCTTTTCATTATTTATCTAAAGTTTGGTTTTTTCCACTAAGTTGACTTTTAGGGCTTAATGAGTGTATGTTTGGTTTTGAGTTGATGAGAATTGATTCTGATTGAATTGATTATGTAAAATTGATTTTGACTAAAAGTGAGTTAAAGGTAAAGTGCTTTATGTTTGGATAAACTCATGTAAAAGTGAGTTGAACTATAGATTTGTGTGTAAAAATCAATTCTAGAAGCAAAAACTACAAATCCTAGTTTCAAGTAGAATCAATTTTGGAGGCAAAATTAATTCTACTCGAAAGATATGAAGCACAGACACTCCTGGTGTTGGACACGCCTCAGTGTCTAACATGTACACGACAATTATACCCATGATTACACTGAATTATGATATTTTCTCAAATTATTATCGGTGTCGACGTGTTTGTGTCCGTGTTTGTGTCCGTGCTTCATATCTCGAAAGCAACCAAACATGTCAGAATCAATTCTTCACCTCCAAATTAATTTTGCCCCCTCCAGAAGTGGAACCAAACATACACTAAGTTTATGATATAAGGATTGAGTGTATATTCTGATATAAGGATTATGACAATTATGTGCCCATGGCTATTAAGGATTATGTGTATATTTGCATGTTTGGATTGACTTATTTAAGTTTATCTACAGATATAAATTTTGTGACTGTTTGGTGAACTTTTTAAAAACAGCTTATGACAATTTTCACAAGCTTTTTTAACTTATTTTCATAAGTTCTCTAATATAACTTATAGAAACAACTTATAGCATATACAAAAAACAATTTAATGCTATTTTATCTTTTGCTATAAAAATAGCTTAAGCAAGGTTATACATAAGCGCTTATCATGATAAGAGTTTGTGCTATAAGCTGCAAATAAGCTGTTTATCCAAACAGGCCCTAAAGTAGATACAAAGTCTTGTACTGTGGCCCATTAAGCATATGTGCATCTTTTGTCACTTTGGTTGTTTTTGTTGTAATGTTGCCTGCTTGGTCTGTTCAAACTACTTTAGATCAGTTGGACTAAATACTTTTAAGTGTGTTTGGTTCTGCATTGGCGAGAATTGATTTTGATAAAATTGATTTTAATAGAATTGATTTTATTTAAAAGTGAGTTAACTTAAATTGATTTATGTTTGGATACATTTACGATAAAAGTGATTTTTATCAATTCATGTTTGGATAATTTAGATTAAAATTACTTTTGATGTGTAATAGAGAGAAGATATATGTGACACATAGCACTAATTTCCAGAGTTTATTTTCGGTGATGTGAAAGATAAAAACTTTAGCTTTAGATAAACTCAAGTTTGGGATTCGAATCGATTCATTTTTATTGTAGCCAAACACCAATTTTTTTTTGTCAAACCATGTTTGATTGTAGTAGACACCCGACTACAGCTCTCACCGTGAAACCAAACGATGGCTAAGTGTATGTTTGGTTCCACTTTTGAGAGTGGTCAAAATAGATTATAGAGGCGTATAATTGATTCTAACTTGAAGTTAAAATTTGGAGCTTTTGGTCTCTACAATTGATTATGAACCTTGAATTTGTTGTTCAGCCCACTTTTATATGAAATTATTCAAACATCAGTCACTTTTTGCCAGAATCAATTTTACAAATCAACTTTTTTCGCCACAGAACCAAACACACACTAAATGCATATTTCCAGGAAACTTAAGTGATACATCACACATGATTTTGCTTGAGAACTCAATCACTCCTCTCTATTGTGCAATGATGAATTATATACATATGCATTTACTTTTTTCAATGTAACTTAATAGAGTGCCTATAGCCCTATACCATTTATTATTGTTATGATCTATAATTGTGTCATTCCAGGATGTTTTATGGACCGGGTGGACCATATGCTTTATTTGCTGGCAAGGATGCTAGTAGAGCTTTAGCAAAGATGTCTTTTGATGAGAAAGATCTGACTGGTGATATTTCTGGTCTTGGCCCATTTGAGCTTGATGCGTTACAGGACTGGGAATACAAGTTTATGGAGAAGTATGTTAAGGTCGGAACTATTAAAAAGGAAGTTACTGAAGCTGAATCCACAGGTGAACCATCAGGATCTACTACTCGTGATGTTGATGCTGTTAATCCAACTGAAGATGGCGGATCAAAACCCGCAGCTGTTAAAAGTGACGAAACCCCTTCAAATGTTGAGGCAGATAAAGAGTAATCTCACAAATACACTGCAAAAAGACTATAGTAGTTGCTGAAAAAACTGAGCAAAAATGTCAGGCAAGTTTTCATTGTTAGTCTAGGCCTGCCACTTATGCACTGTTGATTTGCTTGAAGTTGAACATTCAGTCTGATAAGTAATGAAATGTAGTGGTGGAAAATTGAAGTTATATTTTCATTTTTGATTGTGTAAAATGTTTATTACATAAATAACGGTAACAGACAAATGACATTTGGGTCATATCTTGGGCTGAGTAGTGGTCTTTTTCATAATCCTTGATTGAATAACGCAATGCTATGTAGCAAGAATAAATGAAGTATCATTCTTTTGAATAGAGATCCTAATGAATTGTGCATTGCTTTAGGCTTTGTCTAAGAGTTAGGAGGGAAAGTAAGGGCTTGGTGGTGACTTGAAAATTTAGTGGATTCTTCTCCCCGGAATTATTTTCTATTTGAAATTTGCATCTGGTATCAAATATGTTAGTAAGGCTATTGAATTGATACTGCACGATGTAATGTTTCTTTCTCGGTGCTTACTTTGCTTGAATGCAATCTAGAATAGAAAACCAGTGGGAAGGAATAATTTATCATCAGTGGTATAGGATGAAGATAGACATAGGCTTCATCTTTTTTGAGCAAAAACCTTATATAAAGCCAAACAAGCGGCAAAAATTGTTTCATCAACCTAAAAGTCAGACAAAAAAAGCTTAACCAAATTATTTGGTGTATGTCCTTTTCTATAAGGTACTAATAAAGTTGAGTACGATAAGTGTCCATGTGGAAAGTATGCCAAATACGTGAATATAATATGTAGAGTTTTCAATAATATGAATATTTAATAAAGGGTCAATGTCAACCAAGTTTCACATCCCCAATATCACAAGTGTTGATGTAGAATATGAACATAAGCACCTAGGAAGCAGATCTCATTATGGGAGGTGCAAATTCAATGATGTGATGTTTGGCACCGCTAGGTATAGAAGAACTTAGTGCTTGTTTTGTACGGCAGGCGGGCAGGGAGCTCATCATAGTAAGTTTCCGAATCACGGGTATTTTGCAAAAGTGACGCTTTGTAACTTCAGTGAAATCATGGTGTTAATGTGATTTTGTACAAACCACCTAAGATACCAAACACGCAATCAATTGAATAAAAAACTCTTCACTTCAAGTAAACAGTACGATTACCAACGCATATGTTCACGCTTTGAGCTTCATTGCAAAGTTAACATATCCTTTGATGTTTGGGGGATAAATTCAATTTGTTGAGAAATAAAATGGATTTCATAATCATATGGGTTGTGGAACATATGATTGGATGAACAAATATCAAATTATATATATCACAACCATCTATTTAAAAAGACATTTGATCTAAATTATCTAACGCTAGATACATATTGGCCCCTGAATCCCTGATGCAACACACGAAGAGGAAATTTATCACTGCTAACTTTCTTAATAGAATTTCTCCTATTCTTTGCATAGTAGTTTTCACGAAAGGATTGGGAGTTCTTTGTTCAATTACTTAGAGCAACTCCACTCGTTGTCCTTTACCGTGTGTCGTCCAGCGTGAGTTGAAAGAGAGATTTTTCTGCCTATAAATTGTGATCATTTAAAAATAGGCTTGATTGCAGTTTTAACCCCTAACTTTTACAAAGTTGCGATTTTGGCCCCCTAAGAAAAAAAAACTACAAAACGGCCCTGTAAATTTTGCATTTGTGGCAGTTTTGGCCCCCAATGTCAATTTTGACTCGGTCTACGCTGGCGTAGCACCCTAAGTGAGGTGCCACGTGTTATTTTTTTTGGCCTTGGGAGGCCAAAATTGCTACAAATGCAAAACTTAGGGAGCCGTTTTGTAGTTTTTTTTCTTAAAGGGCCAAAAACACAACTTCGTGAAAGTTAGGGGGTTAAAACTGCAATTAAGCCTTAAAAATATTGCACTCAATTTTGCTCTCAGAATTTCATCTCTTTGCTTTTTATTTCACACACAATTTCGCTCTCATAATTTCATTTCTCTAGTCTTCATTTGATAATATAGATCCCATTTTCCATCTTTTTATTTCAAAATTTATTTTGTTTAACTTGTGGGACTCTGAATTCTAAGAGTTGCATCATAGAAACAAAAAAATGAGTGACTTGTTCAAGATGATGTGTCAATAAATATAGATCCTATTTAAGATGCAAATGTTCGGTTGCACCATTAGAAGTGCTCTTAAACTAATAATTAAGTTCCTATCAAGGAATTGGGACCATATAAAAGTTGGAAAATTATGCAAAGTGCCGTGTACATATTAGTACTTGCATTTACTATACACATCTTGAATAGACAATTCTGAATCTGAAACTGTTGCTTGATGTTGTTATAGGATAGGATATTAGATAATAATCTAGTCTGTGTTTATGCTCAGGGAATTGGGAGTATACTCTTCTCAATTAAATTACATTTTTTTATGTAATGTTTGATTGGGTCAAGCATTTTGCGTGTATATTATACTAGCTTTAGTCAATGACATATGTATAAAATATGCACCATTAAGAAATTTCTGTCAAGAATTTTGGAAGTTTTTTCCCCTAAAATAATATTAATGTCAATTTCCTATTTATTTAACGAAGCAGCCTGCATACCAGCTGGCTTCTCTTATAGTATTAGACTACAATAATTTTTTGACAAAATAGACTACAATTATTAAATATTATTTTTTGACAAAATAGACTACAATTATTAAAAATTTAGAACATGTTATTATTTAAACGTATAGTATAAAAAATATCCGACCTTTTCTTTTCGTAGAGTATGGAAATTGTGTACAAGGAAAAACTCTAGCTTAGTTACATTGAACTTGACATGATAAAATTGAAGTTTGAAAGCAATCTTGCAAGACAAATTGACTAATATTTTATTTTATGAAAAATTATATGATGCATTGTTGTAGTGCGAGAGAGGAGAGGATGTGAATGACTAGCTAATCAGAGCATCTTTAACGAGGAGTCCTTTATTTAACAAGGACTTCAATCTATTAAGAACCTCCATTAGACGAAGAAAAAAGTATGTACATATTGGTTACGAGCAACTATATAAAGACTATATCTTCAGCAACTAACGAGTCTCACAATTAAAATAGGAAATAAAATATATAAAAATTGGTTTCACCATCTCAAGTTCATGTGATTTTTTTTTAATTTATTTTTTAAATGCACATATTAAAGTACATATTGGTGGATCTATTTAAAGACTCTTTTTAGTTCAGTGTCATTGAAATTAGAGTCATTAATAGATATTTTTATTTAAAAATTATAAATAAATAACATGTACACGTGATATCTATTTAAAAATCCTTGTTAGTTTACTAGCAATGCTCTTAGGCAGCCACTTGTCACTTTCAGAAAAGTCAACTTTTGACATTTGGCATACCACATGAGTCACATAAAGTGGCAATGTGCTCTCATCACTCATGGTCTATATATTATAATTGGCTTATTAATTCCTTATTATAGCTTCTAATGTAAACTCACCAGCATGCCTTAGTCTTAGTGAAACATATTCCAGAACAAATTTTTTCTTCTTCCAATTTTCTTATTCCTACCATCACAACTATGAGAGTTCTAAAATCCTCAACGACTTTCTTGCTGCTCACGATTCTGTTGTCTGTAATGCAAGCTACCACGTCTCGAAATTTGGTCACTCATGCTACACTTGTTGACATGGAAAGTAGGTCAGAAACAAAGCTATCTTCCATGTTTGTACATAGTTATTCTGCTATTCTCACCTCTTTGAATAATAAGAAGGGTAAGTTTCATGCAGTTTCTCGCCATGTAGTTCCTTCTGGACCAAATCCTCTGCATAATTAATCAGATACGGGAGTATCACTCTAGTTAGATGGCATGAAATAGTTTTTGTGCATACTGTATACAGACTTGAAGAGTTGTGTTGGTCAGATTTTACATGTACTGGAGTATATAATAGATAAATAAATAGAAATCGAAGCTTGCAAGTATATATTGTGCTTTTGTTATGGTCTTTGATTAAATATAAGTTTCCAATCATATTTTAGTTTTAAATAGTCTACTTCATCCTCAGGATGTTTCCAATCTCATTTGGAAGTGCCCAGGGACTCAGAATTTGAAGTTTTCTTTAGAAATTAGATCATGAACGTTCGTTGACTAATGAGAAAAGGTTAGAAGAAAAATGAAAAATAAACTTGAGTTGGATTAAAAGCTATAGTATAATTTCTCTAAATAAACTTAGATTTAACTTTTTGATTTATGATGATTCATTACTTAAACTACTAATCTTATCACTTTCACTTTTTTATCTAAACAAAACTCGAATGAAATTGCTAGAATAATATATTACTTATGTAAACACTTCTTAGCCACTCATGTAAAAAAAATGTTTCCCTGATAGGATAGGAGGGGCTAGAGCCTTGACCTGCCTCTACTCGAGGCATGTTTGAATTAACTTATTTGAGTTGTGCTGATAAGTACTTGCGACACTATTTACTGAAGCAGCATATGAGATATTCATAAGCTGTTCTCAACTCCATGATAGCTTATGAAAATATCTTATAGATTACACGAAAACACTATGACTTACTTTATCTTGTGTAATAAAAATAACTTATTCATAAGCATTTATATAATAAGCGCTTATGCTATAAGCTGCAAAATAATTTGTTTATTCAAGCAGAGCCTTAGATAAGTCGCTTCTTTTTTTTTTTGTTTGGTATATTATTTTTTGTCCCCCTCTGTTTTTTCCAAGTACAAAAAGCAAGCAGGATTTTTTATTAGATAAAATGGACAATTTTAAGCATGTAACATTAGGTTACTTAGCTGCTATTGGGTGCTCCTTAATATGGTACGTCTTATTTACGTAACTCGTGCATATTTTGGACTAATAGTATAATTTTTGATCAACTATTAAACAATTCAGAAATTTATAATTTTGCTCAAAGAGGGTGATAGGCTGAGAAACCGAAAAATGCAGAGAACCAAACATGCCATATGAGAAAAATTTACAAGAAACACTTAAAATAGTTTCTAAGATTAAGAACATAGAATTATTATGAAACTTTTGGCTGCTGCGGTGCTGCTGATGGGCATCATAAGAAAATCTGTTGTGAAAAACATCTTTGACACAGAATAATCTCTGATATAAGGAAATAATAGAACTAATAGTGCTTTTGGTTTCTGCAATATAGGACGAATATGCGGTATTGAAGATCATTTCCACTAATCAAACAACAAAAGATCATAGTTGCGACAATAACTGTTAGGTATTAGAGTTATCACTTGAGTTGTTTTGCTTGTTTTAGACTTAGTTTGCATTGCTTACTTGTAAAGCAAGCTAGCCTTTAGTCCTTTGACACTTTACTATAAATAAGTAATTTCACACAATGAACAACAACAAATGAATCTTCTCCTATCAATAACACTTTATAATTTTATTCGGATATGATGTTTTGAAGATGAGGGATTTAACAAATGTGATCATATTTCAGAATATATGTTTAACCGCAGAGAAGAAAAAATAGTAATGAAGATGTGAGTTCATATAATCCAAGAAAATTACAAGATGGATGCTATATGGAATGAGCACGAAATCAAATAGTTGTAGGGTTGATTAAAATAGAAATCGGGTTTGTTTGTGATGATCTATCTATGTCTCTATGAATTAGTTACTAAACTCTCTTTAGATGATTTCTCTTTGATAATTTTTTTGAGAAATCCTTTAAAAATGATAATTTATAGATTTTTATTCATAGCTGTCTTTTATTTTTGAAATATCCATTCATTTATATGATTCTTTGTCTAAAAGTCTAAGGTTTTAAAATATATTTTACCAAATAACTTTAAGTTAAAAATAACTTTGGAGCTAAAAAATCAATTGTCAAAAACTTCAACTTTTTATATAAAGCTCTTATTTTTACTTTAAGCTTTCAAATATCCCTTAAGACCTGAAAAAAAGTTCAACATGATGTAACCTTAGTTTCTGTAAATAAAAAATAATACACTATATATAAAACTCTGTTGCTTGCCTAAAAAACAATAAGAAAACTCTATGCTGATATCCACTTTATTCTTTGCAAGGATGTTGAGAGCTTTCTCACTCATGTGACCAAGGCATTTTCACCTGCATTCACCTCCATCTTGCATAGCTTCACAGACACCACTAGTAGAGAGTAATGAGACTTTTCTCCTTAGCAATCACTAATGTGTGATAACTCCCAATATTGAAGGCTTTGACAAAAATTAAGTTGAGACGAATATCAGGAACATGTCTAACATTCTTTAATTGTAGCTTGCATCTAATACCAGTTTTAACCTAACATCTTTCATACCAACAAAATGTGTTGGGAAGTTTGGATTAAAAAAGGAGAGCTCTGCCTACATTAAGGAGATGCTGGTGTAATGGTGTTTTCTATCAACTCTCTTAATTTTTTGGGGAGTGTCAACATAGGATTTATGATGGATGATATGAAGAGAATCGTAAAAACATGATTGACAATTTTTTGAGTAATATGATGTTGAGTTTGAATTCTAGTAATGAAATTTTTTACATGATTAGAAACTTCAGCCTTGGATTTAAGAAGAACAATCCACACATATCTAATATGGTCATCTAGAATAGTGAGAAATGCCATAAAGACGACAAAGGAATACTAGTAGTTTTTTTTTTTTTTTGAGAGAAAAGGAATACTAGTAGTTGAAATCCACTTAAATTACAAGGTGGATTTGAAAGAAAAATTACAAGCTTTATCAATGGAAATACGATCAAAATGAGCACTGTCAAGAATTAGCATGTAGAGGCCATCCGGTTGATTAGCTAAATCAATCATCTTCATGGAATTCATGTCCTGTATAGTACATTTATCAGATGAAAAATGCACAGTACAAGATAAAGGCAAGCAAAGTTTAGCAACATAAATGAGATTTAGTTTGAAAACAGGTGAATACAAAACATTGGTAAAGATAAAGTTGATGACTAAAATGTAGATTACCAACATGATTAACAATGACAGAAGTACCATTAGCTAAGTCAGTATTATATATATTATTATTAATATATATAGAGGTAGTTTTATGTAGTTAACAAAAAAAGGCTTAGAAACCTTACATTGTTAAAACAAAAGTTGTTGTCTTCCTCCCTTTTTTCGGAGACATGCCCCTTCACTAATTGGGATAATTGTTACCATTAGTTTCTTATATTCTATTATTGGTGCTTTCATCTTCGAACTCTCATTCATCTTTCAATTGTATTTCATCCATGAATTCCATTTCTCCCATACACGAATCATTTAGAGAAATTGATCAACGTATAAATTAATCATACCGTAAAATGATACAGGAACTTACAAGAATGCATGCCATATTGCAAAGAAGGGCTGCTTCCGAATCATCGATCGCTGCATCGGAATCATCTATCACTATAGAGGCAAAAGAAATTGACAACAACGATCTTGTGATGCATCTTTGCGCCGACACAGTACAAGAATCGAACCCTCGTCATGATTATGGTTTCGATTACTTTAAATTATGATCGAGGAATCAATATATAATCCATTCTTCCAAAATTTGGTTTCCCTTCTCCCTTTTAACTCTCTAACTAACGATTTTTGATCGAGTAGGAGTACCGATCAAACCATGTTCCTTTCTTCTAGATTCTTCATTAAGCATGTTCTCTTTAATTGTTTCCATTTGGAGTTGAATTTGTTAGTGTCAGAATAAGAACTTTCCAGTTATCATGCAAGGAACTGAGCAAATAATATGGCTTGCAATTCATCGTCTAGTTAAGTACCAATATCTTCCAATTGATTTACAATATTTTGAAAAACCCGCATATCCTCTATCATTGAGACATCCTCTTTGTATTATATATCGATTTCAATCAAAATATGCTTTAGTTTGCACGTTCTTAGGCTCATATAAATCTTCTAGTTTTTGCTATAATTTTTTAGCATCCGTTACATATTCTAGATGGGATATATATACAGTCAAGTCCAACCCACTATCTGGATTATAGAAATTGTCTTTCTATTCATATCTTCTTCCAATCACTATTAGACTTATCACCGGATTTAGTGGTTGCCCCCTAAATATAATTG
>Ga0209282_1001533_pt1 | contig 12740 bp, 10 predicted proteins | sample Mtrugardesep15_FD_187529 | JGI IMG/M metagenome (GOLD analysis project Ga0209282, IMG submission 187529) | Root nodule microbial communities of legume samples collected from California, USA - M. trunc garden sep15 (SPAdes) (version 2) | ecosystem: Host-associated > Plants > Roots > Nodule...
CAACTAAAAATAATCTTATCTGAGATGTATCGGATTAATGTTAATACATCTCCCAAGTGAAATATAACTAGTTGGATCCCTTAAATTTCGACACATAAAATTTATTTTTAGTGGTCTTCAAAGACCTTGCACACCCCAAATATGATCAAAGCCGCCACTTACTAGTAGTTTATTCTCAATTTGCCCCATCTCTATTGTATAGGCCCTTCCCCAATCCAAATATGTATTTTTTTTGGGGTGCTACAAATATGTCCTTTTCGATTTCTAACACTAGATCAATATCTTATTATCTTTATTCTTTAGCACAAACATTAAGCGAAACTAGATATTCCTGGAATATCTGCAAATTAAGTTCTTGAGATACATTGAATTAGTTGTCTCCAGGGGAATCAGTCAACAACAAATTACGTACCATTTTTGTCAAAAAAACAAATTACGTACCATGACAATCTTAAAACTCCATTTAAGCACTTTTTCTGTTTATTTGTCCACATAAGCACTTTTGTTCTTTGTGGAGCTTTTATGTTTTATTTTTAAATTTGTTTGCATCTTTTCAATTTTAATGATAAGAAAAATTAATGAATTAATCAGATAACAAAAACTAACATACATATGATGATATACATACAGACCCTCTTTTGGATATTAATTATTATTTATTAAATACTAGTAATCCTGTATTTTTTGAGGAAGACTTCTTTTTCCTCCACAGATATCTAAGCAATTGTGTCTTTGTATTTTATATTACTAATAAATCTGATGTAAACATCTAACTAAATATAATTGTTTCGGTCTAGCTAGTATCAGACTGCTTAAAAAATGAAGTCCATAAGGATATACTCTACAATAACTTTGGTGACATGGGGGATTAGTCTTGCTATTCATTTTTATAAGGTCAAAGTAAAGTGTCTAATAAATAGTGACCCAATTTTTCAAACTATTTCTTTGATTTTTATTTTTTATTTTTTGGACTATGGTTGATGGGAGAAGAATTAGGCTTGCTTGCATGGTTGATGGGAGAAAAATTAGACTTGCTTGCGTATGAGATATTAGACTTACTTCGTTTTTTATTTTTTATATATTAAACTAAGATATTTTTGGTTGTAACTATAAAGACAACTAATTACTCAAAACAATTAAGATCCATTTAAAAAGTTGATATGTTTTAACATATATTTTTCCTTTCAAATCGGCCAAAGATTAAATTATAGATTCATAGATCAATGATTAATGAACTCAATTATCTAACATTTATGTCACATCATGTTAGTTCAAACTTACTTGAGTCATCAAAGTGTAATTCAAGTAGTTGAGCTAAGACACCAAAAGAAGTTAAAAAAGAAGGTTCAACATTTAAACTTTGGTTACTAACACAATTTATTAATAATTTGCATTGGTTTTCCTTAAAAAAAATAATTTGCATTGGTTTATATATAATTTCTTTTATTAAATTTAGAATTTGTTTGAGAGTTTGAAATGGATAAGGGATTGGGCTTTGGGCGAGGGAAGAAGAGGAAAATACAGAGACATCTTTCACTTAATTTGTATAAATAATGATAAATACATGTTTATAAGTAATATATTGTTAATTTAGAGGTTATTCTTTCAAAAAAAGAAATTGAGGTTATTGTGACAATATAATTTCATTTTGAAGAATTTAGGCTTAAATATGCCTTTCGTCCCTGCAAATATAGGTCATTTAAATTTTCGTCCCTGAAGTTACTAATACTTCCATTTTGCCATTGCAAATTAATATTAATCATTTGAAAAATGGTCTCAATTACATGTCATTAGTAACTTCAGGGACGAAAATTCAAACGACTTATATTTGCAGGGACGAAAATTCAAATGACCTATATTTGCAGGGACGAAAGACCTATTTAAGCCAACCACCTCGCCCAATCATCACTTGCCACATGGGCACCACGTCGCTAATGACAGCACACCTCAGTAAAAAATTCTAATTAGGACCAAAAGTCAAATGATTAAATTTTGCAGTGACAGATTGGAAGGATTAGTAACTTCAAGGACGAAAATTCAAATGACCTATATTTGTAAGGACGAAAGACATATTTAAGCCAATAATTTATTTGTGTCTTGCAAAATCTTTAAAATCCCTCCTCCAATGTTTTTGTGTTTTCCTAAAGTAGAGATATTTTTGTATTATTATCAAGAAAAATGATCTCTCCAAAACTCTCCCATCTCAAAACCATTCATTCATTCCTTCCACTTTTCTTTTTTGTCAAAGCATTTCCCTTCTATGACTTTTGATATTGAAGATTTATGGCTGGTTTCAACTTTGGAGGGTAACAAGTGATTCAAGATGTTGTAGAATTGACTTTATTTAAAGGTAAAATTTGTAGTTTTTGACTTCTACAATTGATTTTATCTTTAAATTTATTGTTAAATCATTTTTACATATATACATCTGAATATAAATCATTTATGAATTTCTAATAATTAGTGTTATTTCACCTATCTTCTAAAAGAAAAAGAATGAAGGAGTTACTTGGAATGTGTTACAGCTTTTGAGTTTTTATTTAGGTAAAGATCCCGCAAAGGATTCAAACATGTAGCCGACACAAAAGGAAAAGCTTGAATGAGTGCGTAGATAATTCACCAAAACGGTAGGATTAGTGCGCTAATATTATTTTATTTTTTTAGATTATTTTTTGAAATAAAAATATGATGCATTCTTGCATGTGGATATAAACATTTTATATTATTTTATAGACCAATCACAATTCACTTTTTGATTCCAACATTAGGTTGGTTGGAATAAAATCGAACTAGGATTTATTAACAAGGTCTCAAATTTGAGATTTTTGAATGAATAAAAAGGTAATTAGAAGGGACATTCTACTAAATGTGGCTAACCTAATCACCTTGTCAAGATGACTTTAGATCAAGGAGCCAATCATACTATCCTTTGTCGAATTGGACTCTAATACCATTGTTGGGTCACGAGGGAAACTCGGGGGACCACCCACATCCATGCAGAACAACCACACAAGTTAGAGAGACACCACCCTTAACACAAAACATTAAGACAATGAATTTATAAATTCTCTCATTTATAAAATGTTGTATATGTTTTGAGCGTAAAACATTTCCCAAAACAAAAACAATTTTTTAATGGTAAATATTAGTAGTTAGATTATTATTTTACTATTTCATTTGGATTTCAATCCAAGACCATCAACTTTTATAAATTTATGTAGAGGGTTAACAACCTCTGGTCAATGCCATTTATAGCACCTAAAACTATGTCATGGAAGCCACAAAGCATATGAGGAAGCCTCTGTCGTCAAGGACAAACCCAATCTCTCAAACCTAATAGGTAAAGAAATCAACCTTCGTTGAAGGTCCCCAAAGAAAGGACATCCACCAACCACAATATTCTCAACTGCTCCTCGCAACTCTTTATCAAACAACATAGCTTCCAAGAGAATAAATGATCTTTTAAAGACAACTCACATGAAAAGAAACTACAAAGACATTTAATACGTTAGAACGATTGTTTAAACTCACAATTTACCATTTATACGCATTTAGCATGTGTTAGTTTTGCCGTTATGTTCTTTGAAAAAAAATTCTAACAAAAAATGTAATATTCAATATCACGAAATTGAGAAAAACATTCCTAAAATAGACATGTGATAAACATTATTTTAAACTATCCAATCCAAAGTTTTGAATTTTCCAAAATGAAACCCGTATAAGGGTTTTCTCTATAGATTTCTAATCTGCATGTCAAAGACTTGGTTTGACTACACTTTATGCATGGGGTCAATGTGCGTACTAGACTAAAACACCACTTCACCCAAAAGAAAAAAAAGGAGAGATTATGTCTATAACACCACCATAGTACCATTTATTAAAAAAAAAAAATCAAATAAATATTAGGAGTATCAAATAATCAGCTTTAAACCCTGATTGGTTACACTATACTTGTGTAATTGTGTAACTAAGAAACAAAATATATTATCAGAAAAATTTAGTTTTACACCTGTACTTTGATTCTGGCATGTGTGAAGTCATGGTATGTGGACAGCCTGGTTCTGGTCAACATTTTTATTGTGCAAATATACATAGTATTTAGCATATGTTTTTTCTATTATATTATATACAGCTGATTTAATTGACTTTTTTATTCGCATAGGACGATCTCCTTAGCCACCTTTGATACTTTATATTTAATATATGTCACACACACTACCCCACCCCACAGTACCATACTATAAAACAAAACTTTATAATCAATAATTTTTTAATAAACTAATAATGAAGCAAGTTGTTAGGCATGTTCAAGAAAATAAATACTAGTCCAAAAGAGTTTCCAACAAACAGAATAGTTTTGGTTTTTTACTTTGACCATCATCATTCAAACATGTTTCTACATCTAAACTAATTTAAGTCTTTTTCAACATTTATTTCAACTTGCATCATTTGTGTATAAGATAAGATATTTCTGTTAGTATCATAATTATTTGCTAGCTCAAGGTACATATACATATGAATCATAACACTAGCAGCATCACAGAGAAATTGATTCTGCAAGAAATTAATATGGGAACTGCTGCTCAAAGCTCTTCAGAAATATATACAAGTGATAGTGAAAAGGGTTTTGCAATCCATCATGAGTCCTCTACTTCACCTGAGTTAGATGCAGGAGCAAAGTTTGTTCTTGTTTCTAGAGGTTAGTATTGAATTATTGAACTATATATTATTACTTTGTTATGTACCTTTTTGAGATTAATTTATTTACTATATGGTTTGGTTGTGTATATTTTGTAGGATCATGGTTACACTGTGGTTATCATTTGACAACATCTATTGTGGGACCAGTGATTCTTACACTTCCATTTTCATTCACTCTTCTGGGTTGGTTTGGAGGAGTAATTTGGTTGGTCCTTGCAGGAGTGATCACATTCTATTCATATAATCTTTTATCTATTGTCTTAGAACATCATGCTCAACTTGGCCGCCGCCAGTTTAGATTCAGAGATATGGCTAGAGATATTTTAGGTGAATTTCTATTCACTTTCCTTTTAGTACTTTTCTTTCTTTTTCATTGTTGTTATTAATCATTTGACCGCTGTTGAGGTCTAGCGCAAGTGGTTAGTGCGCAGTGTGTGTGAGTGTTGTAAACATCAAAGTGCCGAGTTTGATTCGTACTCATATAAGCACAATATTTTTGATGGAAACAAGTGAATCACCAATTTAGTCATTTAAGTTACAATTTAGTTTCTAAAATGATCGTTGAAATTGCAAATTCGTAATCGCGTTAGTCTTTCTAAAACAATTTTAGAGACTAAATCGACTTGCTCAAAACGACTAATGTAATTAAGAATTTTCAATTTAAGAAATCATTTTGTAAAATTGAGATTGTAACTTTTAAGGATCTTGCCTACTGTATACAATTTCAGAGACTAAATTGATGAGTTGCTTTATTTGTTGGACACGGACATGGCGACACGCCTAATTCCAGAGGTGTCCGTGCTTCAAAGAATCGAAACATTCTTAATTTGCTTGAAAATGTTGTGGCAGGACCAAGATGGGCAAAATACTATATAGGCCCTCTTCAATTTATCATATGCTTTGGGACAGTGATTGGTGGTCCTCTTGTGGGAGGAAAGAGTCTCAAGGTAATAACATGAAAAGGTTCATTTCATTTTCTCTTTATAGTTTATAAATTTGTCCACATTCTTATACTACAGTTTTCACTAAGGTGCTACATTTTTCTTGCATTTCAGTTCATTTACCAACTCTACCATCCAGAAGGATCAATGAAGCTTTACCAATTTATCATTATATGTGGAGTTGTAACTATGCTTTTAGCTCAGCTTCCATCTTTTCACTCCTTGAGACACATTAATCTGATTTCTCTGATTCTCTGTGTGACTTATGCTACATTTCTCACTGTCGGCTCGATATACGTCGGTAAGGAGATAAAAACACAATGGCATTGGCAATGCATGACAGAAACATGTAATGTGATTCATTAAATTGATTGTGTTGATTGCATGATCCAATGCAGGTCACTCGAAAGATGCACCGCCGAGAGAGTATTCTGTTAAAGGTTCTCATGAAGATAAACTGTTTGGTGTCTTCAATGGTATTTCAATCATTGCTACAACATATGCTAGTGGGATTATTCCAGAAATACAGGTTAGTTTTGCATCTTGTTAGTCTTTTTTTAGAGAACATATGTTGTAAATGGAATCAAATATGTTTGGTTTCACTTTATGAAGAAGCAAAAATGTTTTTGTTGAAGTAGAACTGATTCTGACATTTTTGGATGTTCTCGAGTAGAACTGATTTGACCTTCAAAATTGATTCTAAAGTTAAGTTCGGATTCAAAGTTTTTGCCTCTACAATCGATTTTTAACTTAAAGTTTATTGTTCAATCCATTTATCAGTGAATGTATCCAAATCTAAATCACTTAACATTCATCTCACTTTTGTGTACTTGGTTTTGCGGCGAAAAATGATTATTTTGAATGAATCGATTCTGACTAAAAGTGAGTTAAATGTTATGTCATTGATGTTTTGATACATTCATGTAAATGTAAAGGCTAAAAATCAATTCTATTGTCAAAAACTCCAAATTCTAACTTTTAAGTTAGAATTAATTTTAAACACAAAATCAACTCTACTCGAAATTATTGGAAGATGTAGATGTCATAATCAATTCTACACCTCTAGAATGAATTTCGTCTCCTCCAAAAGTGGAACCAAACACAAATATTTAGTTGTGGCAGAATATTTATGAGTTTAGAATAACCAAATGCACATGTCAAGTGACTAACTAAATACAATTCTTGTGCAATATTTTAGGCAACTTTGGCACCTCCTGTGAAGGGAAAAATGTTCAAAGGACTATGTGTGTGTTATTCTGTTATAGTAGCTACATATTTCAGTGTTGCTATCTCTGGTTATTGGGCATTTGGAAATGCATCTGGTGCAACAATTCTTTCTAACTACATAGGTGTAAATGCATCTGGGGAGACAAAACTATTGCTTCCCAAATGGTTTTTCTTGACCACTAATATACTCATCCTTCTTCAAGTCTTTGGATTGACTGCGGTAAGAACTCCTAAATTGTTTTGTATATACATTTGTCAATTTCGCAATTCAAATTCTGGTGCGGATTTGGAAGATCTTATTTATAGCTTAGTTGGACTTATCTTATGACATAAATGTACGTGTTACTGTTTGGAAGAAGAGTTTATGAAAAGAGTTTATGTTATGTTGGTTAGCTGTCTTAAGCTTATTTCAATAAAGCTTCGTAGGATAGCTTATGAAACAAGGTTCCTATTTGATAATAGACATAGGTCATGTTTGAATAAATAACTTCATTAAGTGCTTATACCATAAGAGCTTATTATATAGTAATGCCTATGCATGAGCTAGTTTTTTGACAAAAGATATATAAAATGAAGTCAAACTATTTTCATATAAGCTGTTTCCATAAGCTTCACTTTCCTGATGAATAATTATAACTTGATTATATTGCAGGTATATCTTCAACCAACAAATGAACTATTTGAATCGATTTTTGGAGATGCAAAGAAGGGACAGTTTTCAATGCGCAATGTCGTGCCAAGGGTGCTCTCTAGGTCAATATCAGTAGCAGCAGCCACACTTTTTGCAGCAATGTTGCCATTCTTTCCAGATATAATGGCATTGTTTGGAGCATTTGCATTCATTCCTCTTGATTTCATTTTGCCAATGGTTTTTTACAATATAACTTTCAAGCCTTCCAAACAAGGCATAATCTTTTGGGTGAATACATTGATTGGAGGAGGGTCCTCAATTTTAGTTGTGATAGGGGGAATAGCATCAATTAGACAAATAGTTCTTGATGCTAAAACGTATAGTTTATTTTCTGATTCCTGAATATGTAAAAATTATCATGGCAATATAGTGAGAAGCAATACACAATTCATTTTCTGTGAGATATTATGTTCAACATGTTGATATTTATGTTCGTGCTTGTTTGGAATCACAATGAGTTTGACGAGATCACAATAACACACTGTGATTTTATTGAAATTCAAAAGTGTAATTTTTGTTAAGATCACAATGCCGCACTGCCATTCTTTCAAATTCAAACATACATCAATTCCTTATTCATGGCCGTTATTAATAGAATTTGGATTAAAGGAAGAATACAATTGATATTCAATTGAATTTCTTTAAAAGAGACACAGATGGGCTATTATAATAAGCCATTAAGCCAAAAATTGGGCCTCTATAGAAAAAAAGCCTTTAAGGCTAAAGAACAAAATAAATGTCACAATAATAAAACAGTCAAACTAAAATAACAAGCATAGCTCAGTTGGTAATTATTATATGCAAGGGCTGAGGTTCGAACTTCGGACACCTCACTTATTTATCTTATAAGGTGAATTCTAGCCATTAGGCTATCTGACAAAAAAAAACTGGATAAAGAGCAAATAATACTTATGGTAAAAAAGGGAATTTGAAAATGAAAAAAAACAAATAAATTTTAGAAGGGAAAATGAAAAAGCAGAACCAATCTCTTGCTGACATTGTACTTATCTTGAGCATTGAGTATATCTTCAATGACCTATGAATGAAGTTTTCCTACACTCAAACTGTTACGTGTGACATTGTGACAAGGGAAGGTCAATTTTACATGAAAGACAATGGTTTGTTCCTTTTCAACAATTCAATCATACATGCACATATATTGAAAATTTTAACTAACGCTGATAAGTCAAATTATCTAGTAACCAAAGAGTTAAGCAACCTGGTAAGTTTTTTGTTTACAAAAGCAGAACGGTAAGCTAAACCTTAGGAACACAAAAAAAGTTGTTTAAGTGGAAAATTAAGGTATATGTATTTGTTAGTAGATTGAAACACATGATTTGTCTGCCTTCTTTTTTTAGTGACAAATGTTATACGTTAATTTTAAAACACCTTAAATATATGATTAGAGTTTTTAGATATGGTTTTAGAATGTATAGAAGAATTTGAGAGAGAGTGGCGCGGTGGTTGTGCAGTTACCTAAATACCAAATTCATTTGAAGCAGCAAAGCAATGAAATATACCAAATTGGTCTCTTTGTTTCGCTTCCCATTGACAGCAGAATTTTTATTTATTTTTTTGTTTAATAACAAGATTAGAGTGCCTCACTCTTGTGTATTGAAATAAACTAATAGGTGGGGGAAACAATATTTATGCCTCCCATATTGAAATAAACTAAAAGATGATCAATACAATGCTACTCAAACATCAAAATTCTAATGAAATATATAAAAGACTCAAGCATATGTCAGAAAGAAAAGAAAAAAAAACTTTTGTTGTTTCTTTTTTGGAAATTTTTTATTTCCAACAATACTCTCCGCCTCAAATCTATATCAATATATTAAGTAAATACATTTTTTTTTACTGAATTTTTTCTTTTCAATTCTATCCTTTTATTTAATTATTTTTTAGGTGTATCATTTTTTCTTTTACTTAATTAGTTTTTACAATTATATATTACTTGTCAATAATAACGAAAAACACAAGCACGTTAACATTAGTTGAATGTAAAAAAGATATTGATTTTTCCTTTAATAGAAGAGAACATGCAGATTTTTTAGCCAAATTTAAACTTCCTCGTATATTGATTTTTCCTTCCACACTTTATCTCTTGAAAGCCTTCGAAGTCTTTTAAAGATCACACAGTAGCTTCGTAATAAAAAAATGTAAAAAAGGTATTATTTTTTTCATCAAAAACTAGATATTGTCTTAGAATATATAAAATGAAATAAATATACATAACCATAAAAAAAAAAGAGAGAGAGAGTGGCGTGGTGGTTGTGCAGTTACCCTACCTATAAATAATGATTCAAAGCTGCAAAGCAATTCAAATACCAAATTCCTCTTCCCTCTCCATTGTCATCTCCGCTCCGCCGCTGCACAGAGAAATCAATCCCAAAATGACTAATAGCACCACCGAAATTACTACGGTCACCACTCAACAACAACAACAAGTAGTTGAATCATCTTCATCTTCTGCTTCAGAATCACCCAAAAACCCCTTTGTTCCTTTCTTCCCTAATTTCAATTTCAATTTTCAACTTCCTCGTCTTTTCTTACCACCAAAAAAGCATCAACACGATGATGGTGGTGATAAGAACAAAGCAGTTCCAAAATTGCAGGAAGGAGGAGGACTTGCTCCCAACGTTGTAACTTTCCCCAAAACCCAACTTGCTGCTGTTGTTTCTGAACCTCTTCAGGCTGAATCTGAAATCTCTTCTACCAAAACTTCCAATCCTCTCATTCTCTATCAGGTATATTTATTTTACTTTGTTTTATGTGAATTTTAAAGGGGTTGAGTTGATTTGAAATTGTTGGTTAGGTTAATATTTTGATTTAAGGGTAATTGCAATCATGTTATGTATTGTATTTATGAGATTAGGGTTTTGGGGTCTTTCTTACAAATTTGGAAAAATAGTGAACCAACTATTTCAAGGGTATGTTCTTTGTTTTTTTAACTGAGGATGGAACTCTTGTGTTTTGGTTGGCCCTTTTACTCTACTTTTTTTATGCAATACCTAAAAAATCCACTCAAAAGTCAAATCAATTGATAGCTATGAAGCACTGACACACGGTTCGGTTCGACACCAACTGCGTCGACACCACTAGAAATGTAAGAAATTGACATAATTGATTGTAATCACATGTGTTTTAGACATTGTTACGCCTTCAATCAAAAGTGTTAGTGTTACTGTGTCGAGTATCTTAGGAATGGGTGGAGTGTTTGTTAGTATTAAATTGTGGAACAATATAGTCAAGATATGAGTTGTTTGATTCAATTAGTTGGTACCTTCATGGGTTCATCTTTTTATTCATCCATCTTTTTGTCTTTTGTTTTTGCAATTAAAAGTAGACATGAAAATGATTTTTCACAACTAATTTTATCGTCACAGACATAAGAAACGTCAGGTTTGTCTAGTCTGGAGATTAGTCTCATAGCATGTCCAAAGGACTCGGGTGTGTGGGGGCGGGATATCCTACGGCGTCTACTAAGGAGCCAAAAGGCCTAGTTAGTTACGGTGGGTTAGCAAAGGAAAAACATAGTGTCTCTATTCCGGATATGATTGTTAAGTTTTTGTTTTGAAACTTAATGGTTGTGACTAGTATACTTCTAAGGTTACTTACTTTCATTCATTCTGATATTTATTCAAAGTACCATGTTTATATAGACAATCTTATTTATGGACTGGATACCCTTGATTAAGGACTTCATTCCTTATCATCATGATCACCGAACCTGGAAATCTCGTTATGTCTGTCTCTCTGTCGTGATAACAAAAACAAGTTGGTCTTGGTTTGGTTTGAAGTCCAAAAGAATCAGCCTTTGGGACAGGTCTTACATAATTTCAAATTAAGATCTTTCACTCTTATTTTTAGTTTTATTAAGTGAACATCTTGATAGTATTATGAACTTGTAAGTTCAAAAGAAAAGCATGTACAGATGATTACATGGATGGTTCTCCTGTTTCCCTATGTTTCCCTATCTAAGCTAAGCCTTGCTATACTTTCAATATTGTGATAATTCCCAAAAGTTTTTTCATTAAAAACGTTACTGCAATTGTTTTCAGGTTTATGCAATAGGAGCATTCTTTATTTCAAGATGGATTTGGGCAAGGTGGAATGAAAGGAAGGCTCGAGGGAGGTCTTCCGATGAGGATGGTGATGGTGATGGTCGTGGATCTCAGGACAATGAATAGAAATTTTTATTAGTTACTTGTATACAATGCTACTATCTCAATATTGTCACATTCTATGTTTGAAAGGAAATTTGTTTCATTTTCTAAAGATACTCTTTGATACTACCAAGGGGTGGTTGGTATATATCTGCTTTTTCATCATTAGTCAATAGTTAGAGATTACTTCCAAAATAATCTCTAAATATCGTGCAAGCAATTTATATTTATGCAGTACGTGTGCGTCATACTAATATTCCGTGATGATCAAACCTTTCAACTATAGCAGTAGTAGTAGTCATTTAGAAAATCGACATGATGTAGTGTACAATATTCACTATAATAGCCTACTTGTATAATATGTAGGGCTGTGATTCACTGGTTTGACCAATGTATCAATGATCGGTTTGAATTCTATTGTATTCTTCTAAATGTAAAGAGGAAAAAGATATATGTGGAGGAGGCGGAGAAAAAAAACTCCCGCATAAGTCGTGATGGCTCTTTTATAAAGGTTGCTGAAAGGACACCAACACCGTACAAGCGACCCTTCACATATATTCTATTGTTAATATTTTAGAATGTAAATGCCTAACTCAAGAAAAGTTAAAACTTAAAACTAGGATTGATACTTTAAATTAAATTAAATTAAATTAAGGGGTAATATTCGCCATAAAATATTTTTTAAAACCAAATGTTTTCTTAGACTCTGTTTGAGATTTTATAGAGGAGGGGCCGACCTTAGAGGAAGCAAGGGAAATGATAATTCTTTCACCTTGTAGAGAATGTGGAGAATTACGGGGTAGAGTCCTTGCACCTAAGTATGGGGTAAGGTGGTGGTCACGTTAGGGGGTGTTCAAAAGTGGTGTCTGGTTGATGGAAAGATATTTGTGGGGATTAGAGAGGGTGTTGGTGTGTCTGAGGGTCGATGGTTTGAGGATGATCTTAGGCGGAGAGTGGGTAATGGTCTTTGCTCATATTTCACAAGAATGTTCAAATCTTATAGAAGGTTTT
>Ga0209282_1001534_pt1 | contig 12736 bp, 7 predicted proteins | sample Mtrugardesep15_FD_187529 | JGI IMG/M metagenome (GOLD analysis project Ga0209282, IMG submission 187529) | Root nodule microbial communities of legume samples collected from California, USA - M. trunc garden sep15 (SPAdes) (version 2) | ecosystem: Host-associated > Plants > Roots > Nodule...
TGATAATATTCGTTAATTTTTCCCGTTGTTTTATTATGCTATTTTTGATTGATTGAATGAATGTTTGAATAAATGATGAAAAATGATTGATTGAATGAATGTATGAAAGAAGGATTGAAAAATTAGGGAAAATAGAGGTTAGCACATGATTGTGCCGCAAGCACAGACTGTGCACCACTTAACTGGCGCATGTGCTAAAAGGCTGCGCCAGTTAACGTGCGCAGTGTCAGTTAACGCGCGCAGTGTTTTACACATGCGCTAGTTAAGTGGCGCAGCGTGCGTTAACTAGCACAGTTTTTTGCACTTGCGCCAGTTAACTAGCGCAGGGGTATTTTCGCCATGGCTGCAAGGCGCGAGCAATTTTTGCAGGGTGGAGAGCAGAATTCAATAAACAAATAATAAGTGAATGTAATTAATAGTTCTTGATCACATTAATTTGTAACAAATTACTATTTAAATTTAAAATTGTTTGTTCTAGGAATCAAACAATCCGATATTTACACAAATAGTCTTAGTTGAAAGAATATTGGATAAGATTAAATATTTGTATAACTAATAATTGATTAAGATGAGATCCATTAACTCATGGTAACAATGTTTGAGTTCTATGAAAAAATCGCAACAATCTGGCTAGAGAATTTGAACGAATGAAGAAATGAGATGTTAACTTATTAGAGATCGACAACTTAGAGTTAACCAAAGATGTAAAGGACATAAAAAATGTTATATTATTCTTCCAATGGTTCATGAAAGTAAACTATTACTTCATGTTATATGGATATCAAAGAATTGTCGTTAGACGTCTACTTTGATTAATACATCACGTAAAAAAAACTTTGATTCATACACTACTGTGATTAATCTATTATCATTATTAGCTTAATATTGAAACAACAGGTTACACACACGACTGTTTTAATTATTGTTAAATAGTTATTTTATTATTTGATAATTAAACTTGAAACTTTAATCGATCAAATAAAATATTTTTAAATGGGATATTATTGTATTTTTATTGGCACTGGAAATACAAATAATATATATAAATTGAGCATATTTGTCTCTTCAAAAATAAAAAAATTGAGCATATTTGTTTTCCACTAAATATTAAAGGAAGTCTTAACTGTTTGAATGTCTTGAATTGAAAATGTGTTATTTTTATGCAAACATTTTCAAAGAGCAACAATATGGAAAAGCAAAACGAGAAGCATTCTTCTGAAACTTGAAAAAACGTGGTCATTGGCATGGTCATTAGCAAGTCTAGAAACTTGATATACTCAATGTGTTTTTCAACAATATAATGGACGGTAGACCAAATGTGCTTATAATTATAAATAGGCAAGCTCAAAAGAATAAAAATGATACTACTACTTGTATTTTTTCTTATCTCTTCTCCACTTTCTTCTACCACAAGTAACTCATAGTAAGTTTGCTCGAAGTTTTCTGTTCAACTATTCGTAGGTTGATAGTAAAATTAGTCTTTGTGCAAATACACGTAAAGTCTTCATATTATTGAAGAAATATTTTTATATTTAAAATTCGATTTTATTTCACTATACATGTTGTGAACACATTTTTTTTCTTTCTTTCAGGCATATAATTCTATTGCACTATGTCCTTTGATACTTGTGATCTTGAATCTGAAATCATGGTGAATGGCTCCTACAACTTTGAAACAAGGGGGACAATAAATCTTGCATCAGAGACCGATAAGGAAATCTCAAAGGGTAAGGTTTTGAGGGAATTGTGTCCTATTTAATACTAGTGTTGTTAAGTCCCCAACTAGGTGCATGATTAAGTATCAACCCTTGATAATTTCCTAAGATCACATGTCACAATCACAATTTTAACATATTGATTTTACTATTTAAAAACATTCAATTAATTTTTTTTACAAAATTAAATTAACTTATATTTATATTTTTTTTTTGAACTGAGTATCATTTGTACCCGCAAAACTACCTCTGGACTGAATTTAAACTTAGAACTTTTAAATAAATTTTATTTTCTCGTCAAAGTTCTCTTGAGTGAATTAATTTATATATAAAAACAATGATTAAATCATATTACACAGACTTAAAAGAATAATAAACACATAAAATTATTGTATATATCAAATATCGATGACTCAAATAAATTTTTTAGATAATTAAAATCCAAAACAAACATTTTTATGAGTACCAAATACATCATTTTTTGAGAGGGTGAGGACCAAATACATGTTAAATTTTTTGCTAAAAAACATCTTATTTTATTTTGAATATTTGCTAATGAGACTACTTTTGATATATTATCAACGTAATTTTTTTATATTAATAGCAAATCACAGTTATTTTATTTATTTTTTATAATAAGCAAATCACAACTCATCATACATTTTTTTTTAAAGCAACAACTTTTTTTTTAGAGGTTGAAGCAACAACGTATCATACATGCAAGTTGGAAAATATTTTTGGTAATATCTTTAAAAATATCTAAGATCGAAGTAAGTGAAATATTCTTAATGATTTGAGGATTATAATTAATCAACAAATATATGAATTAAATCCTGTAAACCACAAACATAAGCAAAACGACAAAGGAGGGACCAAAACGACACTTCGAGTCTGAAACTTCACGCATAGTGCAATTTCCATTTTCCTGCAATTCTCTTCCCAAATTTTCCATTTCTCTCCGATTCCCATCGCCTGAAGAGAAAACCCAATTTTCTCTCCAACAATTCCTTCCTTTTCCTTCTCAATTTTCGGTAAGTTCCATCAATCTCTGTATAATCTTCCCTTTCCATAAACAATCTGCCATAAAATTGAAAAACTCTTCAATTTTTCTCAGGATTCATCATTCACGGTATATTTTTTACAGTGGCTGTTATCCTTCTGCAGTTACCGCTTCCAGAATCCAGATCTGAAAGAACGTGAACCATTGTTTGCGTTTTGGGGTTAAACGCAACAACCTTGATTTGAGATTTTTTTTTAACTGTTTTAAGCAATTGGGGTCTCTTAATTTGATGAATTTTATGTAATGAAGAGTTTTGTGGATTCAATTAATGAGATTTATGCAACTGGGTCGATGTGAGTGGCTTCTGCAGAGGAAAAAGTTTAATTTTTTAGAATTGGGTTATTGATTTAACTGTTTTAAGGAATTGGGGTCTCTAAATTTGATCAATTTTATCTAATGAAGAGTGTTGTGGATTCAATTGTTGAGATTTATGTAACCGGGTTGGTTTGAGTGGGTGTTATAGAGGAAAAAGTTTAAGTTTTTAGAATTGGGTTTTTGATTTTGATTTGGGAATTTGAAGATTAGGTTTAGGTTGTGAAAGTGTTTGTTTATTTTGGGTAGGAGTCATGTTCTATGGTCCAGTGGTATGGGACCCTTGGCTTATTGTTGCTCAAATTGTTTGTCTACAATGTATGTACTATATCACACTTGGATTGCTCTTAACCGTTCTTGTTGGCACTCGCGTTTCTCGGTTGAGCCTTGTGTATTTCTTTGACTATGTTACCGTTACTACCTCTACCGTTACTGGTTGGTGCGTTTGTGCTTCATTTCTGCTCAGCTCAGCTGCAGGGTAATTGTTCTCTTCCACCTTTCTCACTGTACTAGTAGCTTTGTCAATGTTGTTTATTGCTTGAATTCGTAATTGGTAATCATTATTCATCAAATCACGATAGTCGCGTTTTGACTTTCTGTGTGTTTGGAAGGGTTTATTTATTTATAGTTCATTTGAGCTTATCATATGACATAAATATTTAAGTGTTTGAGAGAATTTATGAAAATAGCCTCAAGCTTGTAAACGGGTGTTCACTTTTACATCCATCTGTTCTCATTCTGTTGTACTGGTTGCACTTTTTACAGTACGGGGAATGAAACAAAGAAGTTAAGATTTGACCTTTTTGATAGAGATGCCTTCGTTTATGAAAGTTTTTATGTCTTTGCTTGGAATATAAAAATATGGGATTTTATTTGGAAATCAATTCTTGTGTTTGGTATGTTAGAAAAGGAAATTACCTATATTTGAAATCCATTAAATTTTAATGGTTGAGATTTATAATAAATTCTGTCAAATATGGTGTTTGTTATTATTTGATTAACTTGTATAGCGGAAGGATTTGCTGGGGGCATTCTTAGCTGTTACGCATATATGGTTTGTTAAGTGAGATTATGTAGTAGCTCTATGTTGTACTAACACCACCAATGTTGTTATGCAGGGCTGTGTATATGCTTTATTTGATTGAAAGATCAAAGAAGTGCTTGGATTTTGCAGCCACTATCTATATCATTCATCTTTGCATATGCATAGTGTATGGGGGCTGGCCCTCTTCTATAGCATGGTGGATTGTGAATGGTACTGGAATTGCCTTGATGGCTTTGCTAGGTGAATATTTGTGTATCAGACGCGAACTCCGGGAGATACCAATACCACGATATCGTTCAAGTAAGAATTACTTCTTTTTGGATGTTTGGCTGACAAATTTGACATGTGCTATTTGAAGAATTGCATATATATTCCTTTTTTATCATGTCTTTTCTTATTTCAGAAACCTGCATATATGTTTAAGCTGCCAAACTCAGTTTACATTAGGAATCGTAGGAAGTCATTCATATTCTATATGTTGTGCTTGCTGTTCTTTTTTTTCTTTTCCCCATGGAATATTTTTATAGACAAGAAGATTGATTGAGTTGGGAAGGCCTTGTATTCAGTGTCAATTATTATATCGATGTAGGTTTTTAGGATTGGTGCCCCGATCCATCATCAAGAAGTGAGATCCAAGTAGACATTTTCAGACCGTATGTATAAGTTGGTCCTCGTGTTTCTCTGACTGTTTTCCAAACCTTCGCCTTGAGGACAAGGCTACACTGATAGTGGTGGTTATTGATGGATCTCTAACTCATGAAACTTTAAGCTTGCTTGCTTAACAGAGAAGGAAGAGATGAATGAAGGGGGCAAGAACATAACTGTGCTAGGAGAAGTTGGTTCTGACGGAGGGGGATAGCCAGAACAGGTGGCGGTAGGAGAGTGGAGATAGGGGTGGTGTAATCTGTCAAGACTCACACATTGGTTGAGATGTAACCTAAAATTGAGTTTATAAGTGGCAGTCATCCCTCACCTTACAAATCAGTTTTGCAGGGTTAAATTAGGCACAAGTCAAATTCTAAAAAACCGTTTAACCACACATTGCCTAGATAATAGAGATTTTATAAGGTTGCGTTAGGCTCACCCGTTATCGAGCCAAGACCATTAGATCACCAGTTATCGAGCCACTGAGGTCATGCTCCCGATGTCCAGTCTTGAGCATGAGGGTCTGTGTATTAATAATCTCAGTCTCACATTGGATGAGATTTGACCTGAATATAAATTTATAAGTGGTAGGCCCCTCACCTTACAAGTCGGTTTTGTAGGGTTAAATTGGGCCAGACCTAAATTCTAAGCGGTTTAGTTCCACGCTGTCTAGAGATATGGCCTAAGAAATGTTTATAAATCTTGGGCTGTCCTTACCTTACAATTTGGTTTTGTAGAGTGGAGTTAGGCGCAACCAAAATTTAAGATGTGGGGACTTGAGAGACATGATTATAAGGGTAGTGGAATTGGCGAGGAAGGCAATCAATCATTTTTGTGATTGTGTGATGGCAAAGAAGTTTTCGTTCTCCAAATTATTTCCTTTTTGTTTCTACTTTTTCTGCACTCCACAATAATGAGGGCTTGTTCTATATTTTTTTTGTAATATTTCCAAGGAAAATGCTAAAAGGGGCCCTTAGGGCATTGGTTAAGGAAATAAAAAATAGAAAGACTGTGTTTAAAAGGGGTGAATTCTACTTAAAAATTTTAAAAATGTTATTTCCAATGCAAAACAACTACTTTTGTTTCCTTAACAAGTCCTTGTTAGCATGACCCTATTCCTAAAGTCAATTCCGGTCCCTATCAAATTTATGCTCTGGTTAGGATTACGAATATTAATGCTCGGAGGGATAGGACATAAATTATGCATTATGTTTTATATTATTAAATTAACTTGCTTATCTTATTGCAAACTATGGCTTGTCTTTGTACTTAAAAACACCATTCCAGCAACGAAGAATTTTCATTTTGTGGGCATGATGATATGTTGTTTATAATCTGCTAAACATTGGTTGGCTATTCCTGTGATTTAATACAATCAAATTTCTTTCAGATGTTTGATTGGCAGAAAGAAGTAACTTGAGTCTTGAATTCAAGAAAGGAGTTGTATTGCGGGATGATAATCAACTTTTGATTCTATATATTGGATTATCTCGAAGATAAAGCCCATGTAGCGCATAGTTCTACTATGCCATTGAAATACCTGCATTCGCTTTTCTATTCTTTAGTTGCAATAGAGTTTAAACATAGATAAACAGACAGAGACTAGGTACATAAATTTCCAGGAAGTTCTGAAAGTGTTATGTAGGTTATTCTCATTCTATTTCGTTTTTTCCCCCTTCTTTTTAGCGATGTCAGTTAAGGTGATGTGTTTAGTTAATTGAGCTTCTATTCTTTTTACCCTTTTTACTAGTTATTTGACCTATTTGGTTTCTTGGAAATATGTATTAGTTCTGTGCCATTACTGGTTTACTTTTAAAGGGGTTGTATTACAGATTTGAGAATGATGAATCACTCAATAAGATTCTTTTTTTAACTTGTTTCTTGTGATTGATGAATTTGCACCTCAATTTTTTGGTTGATCTTTCTATGTACAGTTTAATTTCTAGTGTTAGTTCTTCTCTGCAATTCTTGACAAATAATAAAATTTGTTTGAGTCCCGTTAACTGTGAAAAGAATGCGATCTTTCACGTGTTATGATATGTTTTACAATCCATCATTCACATGTTAATCCTGTTTTGAAGTACAAATCACCACAATTGTGCCCGTTGATGACGATATTTCTTCATTTTGATGTTAAAGGAATGAGATTTAATCTAGAATGCATTTATCCTGAGTCATGTTAGTAAAGCTTGTATATGTACAAATTACAAGTTAATTTACTTTTAGTAATTGCAGACTTTGTTTCTGTCAACAATCTGTCTCGTTTATCATGTGCTAGGTTTATTTTTAAAATTGGCATCAAGAGTTTGAATTGAAAAAAGAAGAGAATAGAGTCACATCCAAAATAGTGAGCAATATTCCTATGTAAAGTTGTGTAAAAGGAGAAATGGAATGGATTTAGGTTCTCTATGGTGATGGAACTATGCATTCAATATGTTCATGCAACTTGGACAATAGATTAAATCAAATGGTTTACATTCTGACTTTGGTAAATATTAGTGGAATACCTCATTTTTTTTTTATAGAAAGTGGAACACCTCCATTTGTTGTTCATTAAAATTTCTATTGATATTTATCACTCAAATGTCCACGGAATAAAGTCATCACAACAGTTTTTTGCTTGGATGCTCTTTCCCCTCCAACTAAAGCAAAAAATGGACTTAGAGTGACACAATACATACATAAAGTAAAAGTAGCATCCTAGAATAAGAAACACTACTAAATTTGAAAAACCAATGCCTTGATTTTCAAGCTTTAATTTAAAACAAAGTTGATCGTCTCATTAGGCAAAAAACTTCCATAGTAGTTTTTTTTTCTTTCTAACTGCTGAAAGTTAGAAGCCATCATCTTTTTCTTTTTCCCTTTATTTTAGAAATTCATCAAGGCTGAGCTTTCCACGATGATGAAATGTCAGCCACTGCTTCTCCTACTGAGAGATACAATCCTTTCATTCCAAAGGAATCCAAAATATTTGACTCATGCATCTTTTCCATCACATTTCCAACAGGATTTGCCAACACAAGCTGCACCAATCAATCATAAATGTAAACATTAGAAACAAAACTGAGTGAAGTATTCAGTTCAAGACATGTTATCCAAATTATATCTTCTTAAACATGTTTCAATTAGTATATACTAGTGTTGCAACTTGTGCGATGAATGAGGAGGTATATATTTACCTGAAGTGATTTTTGTTCCAGTCTCCTTCTAAGTTCGCATAATGTATCGATTCCACTTGTGTCTATGCCAGTCACGGCTGAAAAAGAAAAGGAAAAACACTAAGCTTTTAACTCAAAAACAGTCTCAAAACTTCAATAACAAACTTTGCAAGCGATTCAAAATACATACCTGTCATGTCTAAAATTATGCATTTCAATGCACTTCCGTTGAGTGCTACCACGCGTTCTTCCTCTTCTCGAACCCATCTCAGTATCCTAAAGAAGGAGAAACACTCAAAAAATGTCTCAAACTAATTTTTGAAATGTACAAAATTTGACAAGCATACATATTGCCTTATAAATATGGACCAAATAGATATACTTTTTCGTTTATATTTAAGGTGAGAGGGAGTATTATCTAACCTTTCTTGCAGGTAAGTTGCATTGGCAAAGTAGATGGGAGACTCAACAGCCAAAATGATAAATGCAGGAATCCTTATAGCTTCTTTATATTGGTTTAGGTTATGGAATATTGGTGTCCCAGGAATGTTTCCCAAAACCGATGTGTTTGGCCTAGAGACGTGAAGCAGGATTTTGAAGACTGATATTGCCACCTAAAAAGATTTGGAAAATTCAGTTGAAGGGTAATGAACATGCTTTTATAGTAGTTATGATTTAAGTCAAATATTTTTAATCATCAGACGGTTATGATTAATCGACAGTGAAAAGACATGTGAATTTTGAAGCTTACCGCGACTCCAAGGCCTAATGGAACTGAAATGAAGAGAACACCAAAGAAGGAACACACACAAGCTAAGAAATCAAGCTTGTCAACCTTCCACAATTTGTATGCAGCTCGATAATCGATTAGACCAATAACAGCAGTGATGATAATGGCTGCTAAAACAACATTCGGCGTGTAATAGAATAGCGGCATGAGAAACAAAAGTGTCACAAGAACTGCTGATGCCATGATTATATTTGATACCGCTGTCTGTGCTCCAGCATTGTAGTTAACGGCTGATCGGGAAAAGGATCCTGAAAGATTATTTTTAAAGATTAGAATTGATATTTTTCTTGAAAAACTTTGATTTCTTTAACAACTGGTTGTGATGAATCATTGCCTGTTGTGACATAACATGAAGAACAAGAGCCAGCTATGTTCATAAGACCAATAGCCATCATTTCTTTGTTTCCATCCACTTGGTAGTTCTGAAGTGAAGCAAATGTTCTTCCAACTGCAATTCCTTCCTGAAATATAAGTAAGTTGAAATTGAGTTATTTGATGTATTTCATTTTGTTTATTTGTTGAAGCTATAAGCCTTAGAGCATGTTCGGATTGTCTTGTTTGAAAGTACTTATCATATAAGTGCCTATGTATAAGCTATTTTTATAACAAAAAAATTAAATAAAGTCAAACGGTTTTCATATAAACTATAAGTTTTTTTCATAAGTTATCATGTCCCTCACTCTAAGTTATGGAAATAAGCTGAAAACAACTTATTGCATGACATAAGCTGTTTTCATAAGCCCTCCCAAACAGTCAATCCACGAATGACATGTCCATATGGTATTTTCAACTTATTTCTACAAGCTCTTCAGGATAGCTTATGAAAACAACTTATAACTTATATGAAAACAGTTTGACTTTATTTTATCTTTTGCTATAGAAGTAGCTTATACGAGAAGCTAATTTGAAAAGATGTAATATTAACTTTAGTAAAAAAATTCCATGGTTGATTATGTTTCTAAGTTTGAGAAAGCTTACAGTGAGAGACAAGATTCCAGTGACAAGTCCAGTTTTGATAGCAAGAGCCAAATGTGGACCACTGAAGAATAACATGTTTGATGATGGTGGATTAAGTCCCTTTGGCAATTCACCAATCTTCCAAAGAAAACAAAGCAAAATAGAGTTATTAATAATTTTATTTCTATTTAACATCTCTTGTATGTTTGGATTAGCTAGGTTTGGCAAAATCACAGCGTGCCATCGTGATTTTGTCAAAAGCTACGCTTTAAAGCTTCAATAGAATCATTGCGACCGTGATCTCGTCAAAGTCAAATATTATTCCAAACATGCACTAAAAGTAACAAAAGTAGAGTGTCTTTTCTTACAATAGCTATTTTATTGATCTTATGTCTCAATGAAAAAACTAAAATGGTTGATAGAATAACTGAAGTCAATGGTGCAGCTGCTGAAATCCAGAATAATTTTGGCCTCTTCAAGCTCTGTCACAATTTAAAACCATATATAAGAATTTTTCATATATTAAGAAGCAAATGAAATTAAAATAATTATCAGTTGTCAAAGCAAAAAACAATAGTCCATATATTTTATTATGCAAATTGCAAGATGAAGAATCTTACAATGTGTCTTGTTATCAACAAGAAGGCTAGGAAACTGAATCCTAGTAAAATGGTTTGCCATGACCACTGCAAAAAAAAAATGTTAAAAAAATTAAATAACACTTACATTTGCATCAATGGGACAAATATGTATTTTCGTTTAAAAGTGACCCTTAATTAGCTAACTATTCAATATGTCCATTCATGAAAGAATCATAAAAAAATTGAAAAATAGTTGGAATATGATTCCTAAATTTTTTTAATGGACATATAAGCAATACATTACACTTACATTTGCATCAATAGAACAACTATGTATTTTCAATTAAAAGTGACCCTTGATTGGCTAGGTACTCAATATGTCCATTCAGAGCAGAATCGGAAAAAAGGAATATATTTTTTGTTGATAATAATTGGAATATGATCCCTTGTGATATAGAAAGTCAAAGTAAGAAAATATCTACAAAAGTAGCTGGGATTCCAGTAAGCAATCTCAATCATAAGGTTAATTCTTATTTCTTAAAACAGAATCAGTGCGATAAGAATGTTTTGAAGAGTTTTGTGGTTGTGATTAACTTATTTTTTATTTTATTTTTTCAAATGTAGCTTTACTCTACCAACTAGTATTATTATTAATACTTTAAAAATTCTTTCAAAAAATTAATATTTTAAAAACTTGCAAAACATAATTTATTAATCTTTTTTATCAAATAGTCTAGCGGCAGATTCACACACATTATACGTAAAGTAAAGAATTTAAGGTTTGAACCCTGACCTCTATACATAATATTCTGGGTAGCTACTGATTGAACTATATTTACAGGACATTAAATTATAAATTATATAAGAAAATATAGTGGCCGTCCCTTTTAAGAAATATTCTAAACTTAGATTCTTTAATGTATAATTTTTTAACATTAGAAAAAACATCAAAATCAAAATATACCTCGTCTCTTTCCTTGAATACAGAGACCAAAACAGGTACTATTTGCATCTTGCTTGTGAAATGAACTATTCCTAGCAACCCTTTGAGTTGTTGTAGTGACACAATGATTGCTGCCCCAGCCATGAAACCTACCAATGTTGCCTTTGACAGAAAATCAATCACAAAGCCTAACCTGTATACACCTTCAAAGGTTATTTTTTATTTATTTTTAATCATAAAATATAATTTTACCTCTATTGTACCATATATACCCATATAAAAATTTACCAATGAAAATAGCCTTCATGTTAACTTCCAATTAAATTTCCAAAGTTTCATCTTTAATTTTCAGAAATAAACCCACTTGGTGGGGAAAAAATTATTGTAATTTTCTTCCCTCTTTGGAACATTTAGAAGAATTCATCAAAAAACAGTTGAGTTTATCTCATTGTAATATTTTTTTAGAGGCTCTAATAAAAATTATACTAAAATATTATGAAATGATTTTTAGTTTATTTCAAAAAGATTTTAGAATAATTTTGAATAAGCACTTAATAAGATTTTAACAAATAAAATCCAAATTTAATTTATGTTCTATGTTGAGTGATGATTTTATGCTAATTTATCTTTTTTGTTGAAAAAATATAAATTTGTGCATGATTGATTATTAGTACCTTAATACACCAAGAGAAGATTGGAATAAACCAGCAAAGAAAGTGGAAGTAAAAGCCAATTTAAGATAGAGAATTGGATCTTGACTATAAGAAACACTTTCACTTAACATTGATCCCATAACCAATGATGCAATTGAAACTGGACCAACACCAAGATGTCTAGAACTTCCAAGTACTGAATATATCAAAGCAGGCACAAAACTTGAATCTGCATTTAGTAATGATATATATAAGTTTAATTAAATATCAACCAATATAAAAATCCACAACAAAACAAAACAGAGAATTAATACTAACATAATCCAATAATTGGTGGCAAGTTTGCAAGCTTGGCATAACTAATTCCCTGCAAAAATACAAAAAGAGAAAGAAAAGAAAAATCAATAAAATTTCTTTTGGCAAGTTTCATTAAATTAAATATTAACTTATATCCTCAAAAAAAAAAATCTATAATGGTATAGTATACACTAACAAAACCAAACTCATGCATGCAAGATGAAACTATGGCTATGACTATTAGTATTATGCAAGGTCTCAAATTTTGTGCTCAACAACACTTAAAAGTTTGGTTTCGTAACATGAACGTTTGTAAAATAGTCATTAGGAACATTTTATCTGATAAAAGTTTCATATTTTACGAATTTTTAATCATTCAATGTTTAAAAAATTGTTGTATGCAACTACAAGTGCGGTCGCATCAGTAACATTTATATATATGTACTCTTTTAATAAATGTTACTACGACTTCAATTTAAAGCCTCGATATTGTGACATACCTGAGGAATGGCGAGACTAGCAATGGTGAGACCAGATATAATATCGGAGCGAAAAAGATAAAGACTAAACTCAGGACCCC
>Ga0209282_1001535_pt1 | contig 12730 bp, 6 predicted proteins | sample Mtrugardesep15_FD_187529 | JGI IMG/M metagenome (GOLD analysis project Ga0209282, IMG submission 187529) | Root nodule microbial communities of legume samples collected from California, USA - M. trunc garden sep15 (SPAdes) (version 2) | ecosystem: Host-associated > Plants > Roots > Nodule...
ACATTGATCCATCTATATTGGTTACAAATTCACCTCTTGATTGACATATAGCTATAACTTTCTTTGTAGCTGTAGCAGCCATGGCCTATCAAGTAATAGTACAAAAAATTTAATTTTTTAAAATTAAAATAAAATGTAGCAATCAGAAGTGAAATATAAAATGGGCTGCGTTGTGAACTAATAATTGCAAAATGCCCAAAATTGAGAAGTGTAATTGAGTATGAAATGACAAGATTGAAATTGATACAGAAGAAATAGAACATAATGGGTAATGAAAATTGTGATAAAAATTTAATCTTTAAGCGAAAAAATCATTGCCCACATGAGAATTAAGCGATTTTAAAGAGAGGGAAAAAAAAAGGTAAAACCCTAAACGTGAATAAAAAAGAGGGAAATGAAGAGAGAAACCGAAAGGGCAGAATGGAGGAGAGTGTCCGTCGCCAATGAAAGAGCTCAATTTCTCTGTAACTGTTGCTATCTCCCTACGAACGATGACCACGACAACGTATTTCCTGTTTTTTTGTTTTAAAAATTATGTTTTTCTGGGTCAACACAATATTTTGGTTTCATCAATTATCAATTGGAATTATTTATTATTTTGGAATTAATTTCTGCTCCTCTTTATAAATGACGTATCAAGTTTATATGTAGACTACCTACATCATATTTATTAAATAATTCTAAAAAACAGAAATTTGTTTATAACAGTGATCGGATGGAGTATCTATCACATTCTTCGGTCAAATCTTTTTATAAAGTAATAAAAAAAATACTCAATTCTGTTAGTAATAAAATACGAGTTTAATTGTGGTGGATTGATAATTCAACACACGATCAATCAAAATATTTTAAATCATCACGTCAATTAAAAACAGAGGAATAATTTTATTGATCTGGCAATTTAAAATATTTTGATTGATCGTATATGCAAAATTGTTTTGGACTATCAACCCACCACCATTAAACCGATAAAATAGTGTTTTGATTATTCAAAATTACCTATATTAGTATAGAAGAATATATTATATGTAAGTCTTTTTAAGGAAGAATATATAAGTGTTAGTGATTTTTAAATTGTACTAAATTATATTTATTTTTTGAATTACACTAACAATATAACAAATATAATATAAATTTTTATATTTTTTATGTGTAAAATTCTTGACTTTGTTAATGGCAACAACAATATATCATATTATAAACAAATTTGTTTTAGCGTGTAATCGATAAAATGAAAAAGCCAACTCAGAAATTTTAAATAATTTTTTGGAGAGACCTTTATAAAAATTCATTGAAATGATATTTGAAAAGTTTTATAGCATTTTAAAGATGCAGCGATTTATTTTGATTTTTCAACTAAAATTTCAGTTTTTTAAAAGTAAGCATATACTTCGAAAGTCAAATTGAATTTCCCAATTTTAAAGTTTTTAAACGAGGGATTAATTAATTGTAAATTTTATTTTTCATAATTTTGAATTAAAAAAAATCATAATTAATACGATAAATCATTTAGCAAAGAAATAATTTTTTTATAAATTTTTTTTCAAAACGTCAAATTTCCTAAGTTTAGCTCACGTGGGAAGAATAATGGATAAGTATATAAGAGACCCGAACAAAATGTCAAATATTTTTTTACAATAGAGTTGAATGAGTGTGGATAAAGAAGAATAAGAAGAAGAAGAATAGGCAGGCGTATTGTATTATTTGAAAGTGAAATGAGTTGGGCAGTAGCAGCAGCAGCAACATCATCAGTGGTTACTCCGATTCCATCTCCAACTTCCCTTCTTTCTTCTGTATGTATGAATGAACCCTCTTCTCTCTTTCTCTTTCTCCTCTCCACTCTTTTTTTATGATAATAACAGTTTGCTTTTTGTAGTTGAATTGTGCAGCAGGTGATGTTGTGGAAGTCAAGCCCAACCAAGATGGCTATAAGTGGCGCCTCCTTTTGTCTTACGATGGAACCCGATATTCAGGCATCATATCATATCATTCATTCTTCTCTTTTCATTAATTAATTATCTGTTATTAATTATGTGTGCTTGTGTTTCGAATTAATTTTCTGTTATACTTTTCTAACTATTATGTACTAGCTGGTCACAATATTATAGGGACACTCATTTCTTATAAAATCAACTAAAATAAGTATAGTATTGGCTCTTAATGTTGGAGATCCTTTCACTACTTACTCACTTGTAAGGTGAGAGGTCTCACTCTTATCGGTTCACACCCTCACGTTCAACACCATTGGACTTGGTACGTGTGTATACAATAAGCTCGACTACCAGATTTTTATATTAGGTCTAACTCATCCTTACAAAAACGACTTGTAAGGTAAGGGGTTTTTTTTTTTTTTGCTTTCACTCTTGTTCCAAGTCCAACCTTAAGTTTGTGACACCATTTTTGTGGGGCATTGTCTGTTTTGAGTCTTATGTAAGCTCTCACGAGTTTGTCCTTAAAAATACCAAATCCAAGTTGGATAAAGCTCAAAGTCTTAAACTATTGAATGAAGTTTTCAGCTTGATGTCATAGTGTACCATAAAAAGAATACCAAATCCCTGCTTTGACTCTTGATCCATATAGAAAGGTGTAGTTTTCCAGCATTTAATGAATAAAAAAATAACTTAAATAGTTGAATTCTTTCTTTTTCTCCTTTATTTTGACTGGTGACTGTGTTTTCAGGCTGGCAATATCAGGAGTCTCCCCCTACTGTACAATGCGCCGTAGAAAAAGCTTTAATTAGAGCAACAAAGCTTCAAAGGAAGGATCTCCAATTGGTTGGTGCAAGCAGGACTGATGCAGGAGTCCATGCTTGGGGTCAGGTCAGATCTTGTAATTCCTTTTGTGTGCAATTTCAGCTTTCAAGTGGCAAATATTGGATTGAAATTTTATAACTTATTGTGACTGTAGGTTGCACATTTTCTTACACCGTTTAATTACGACAATTTGGATAGAGTTCACGCTGCTTTGAACGGTCTTCTTCCTTCTGATATACGAGTTAGAGAGATCAGCCCCGCATCAGCTGAATTCCACGCTCGGTTTTCTGCAAAAAGTAAGATTTATCATTACAAGATTTACAGTGATACCATCATGGACCCGTTCCAGCGCCATTTTGCTTACCATAACATGTATAAACTCAATAGTGCTGCTATGAGAGAAGCTGCACAACATTTTATCGGGAAGCATGATTTCACTGCTTTTGGAAATGCATCTCACGATGACCGCGTACCGGATCCGGTGAAGCATATTTTCCGATTTGATGTGAAAGAAATGGTACTTAATGAGTTCATATTTAAAGTTTTTCCGTACTGCTGTGAACATTATTAGTATTTTGCACTAAATTTACTGTGCTTATATCTTCTTGGTTTATTTTTTGGAAACTAAGAATACTCTAATGCTGATCACTTCAATATCAATGTCTAGGGAGCTCTTTTACAGCTAGAAGTTGAAGGCTCGGGTTTCTTGTATAGACAAGTCCGAAACATGGTATTCAATCTTCTGTGCCAAATTAGAAAAGTTATTGTTGTATAGTTGATAGGAATGACATATATATGTTTGCATTTTCAGGTCGCTTTGTTGCTTCAAATTGGAAAGGAAGCAACCCCTCCTGACATTGTTCCACATATTTTGGCGAGTCGTGATCGCAAGGAGCTTGCAAAATACTGCTACTATCTGTCACCGCATGGTCTTTGTCTTGTTTCTATTAACTATAATGAAAGTCACTTGTTGCCTCCACCAGGTTGCCCTGCAAAAAGTTTTGGCATGCATCATACCATAAGAAAATGCAAGCTTGTATTGTAATGATAATACTAGGTAATAGAACAAACAGTCTAAAATTTAATTATTAATGGACTGATTTTTTCACATTCATTTGATATTTGCGATTCATGATTCATAATCATTAAATTGCTGGAGCAGTGTAGCCTAAAATAGGAGTTTGGCTTTTAGAGCTGTTTCAGAGATGTAATTGGGTTGAAGTTCTGTATTTGATAATATTTGTTTAATCCAAAATTTAGTTCAATGATGACTACATTATAGTAATTTTACAAGAGTCAACAGTGAAACTCCTTTTGTGAAGCAGTCACTTTGAGCCTCCATAAAATCATTCATGTGCATCCTTAACTAGGGTTGTTCAGTTTTGAACTTATTACTATCCAAAAAATAACTAATAAAATTCGGGTAACCAAATTAGACCTTTTTAGTAAAACCATTTGACAAAAACATAACTGGTCTGTAACCGGTTACAAATTGGTTTTGAACAAAAATGTTTTCAAAATAGGCTTTGAAGTTTAAAACAAGTTTTTTTGTAGCCTTTGAAAAGAATGGCAAAAAGGACCCATTTTTGGTCTTTGCTACTAAAAAAAATGCTTAATTGCAGTTTTGGTCTCCTATTTTAAAATTCGACAATTTTGGTCTCTCTATCAAATATTTTGTTTAAAATATTGTGATACGATATGTTTTAAATGAAGTTTTCAAGAGAATTTTGTTACAATTTCATCGATGTTGGTCTTTTTTCATCTTCAGATCATATTCCACGACATTTAAAATTTATCACATCACATTTTTATAGTTCAAAAATATGATGGAGGGACCAAAACTGTCGAATTTTAAATTAGGGGGACCAATTATGTAAAATGGTAAAAATAGGAGACTAAAACTGCAACTAAGCCCTAAAAACCTATATTTTCGGAAGTTCACCTTTGCGCACGGCACAAAATTAGTTGTTTTTCTTTTCTAGAATGTGTATATACTCAACTGGTGAAGTTTAGATATTGAGATGTTCAGTCTACATTTGCACAATGATTCCCTTCAAGCAACATGTGAAGTAACTAAGCATTGATGTCTTCAAGTACGAGTCGAGAGCATACTTGCAATACTCCTCCTTCCTTGTCCCCATGGATCAGATTCACGGCATGCACATTAATTTAGTTATTTTCTTCCATTTTCAAACATCATGATCACGGAGCATAGTACTAATCAATTCCTTAAAGTACTAAAAATGTACTTCTTTTTGAAGTACATTTCAGTGCAACTTTTCACCATTTGAAGTACATATTATTATTATTAAAGGGGCAAATTTCAATATAATCAATTTTGTAGGGGCTAAAACAAGGACCAAAAGAAAAATAAAAAAGATTTGCAAGGACCAAAATCAAACAAAAAAAATAACTGCAGGAACTAAAACCAAAAGATGGTATATTTACATGAACAATTACATGTTTGAACTTATTTTTAACAATCTCAAACCCTACACACATGAGTACATTCCAATGGTAAAACAACCCCCTCCACTAGTTTTAAAATCATTTTTGTTCTAAACTGGTTTTATAACCATCTTTTTTATTCTCCAGGTGAATATTGAGCCGTTAAATTTAGCTATTTTATTCCAACTTCAACCATCATGATCACTAGCACAGTACTAATCAATTCCTTCGAAATATATGTTAAGAAATCATGAAGTTTAAGAAAAATATTGGGAGTTTCAATAATTTTTATTTTCTTTTAATCCCTTAAGCCATGTTTCAATAATTTAGATTATTTTTCAATTTGTCTAAACTTTTTTCATTCAAGTGGGTCCTACAAAATATAATACAAACTAAAACACAATTGCAGGTAGGTTACTCCATTTTCATTGTTGTTTCTTGGAGTTGAAGGTAGCAATGACAACATTGTCTTGAAGTTCACATTTCCTTGAAAGCGTGGCGTTGGCGTCTCGATCGCTAACGATCTTCGTTCCAAATACATAAATTTTTCTTCAACATTTATATCTTGTTAACATAGCTTCATTCAAAGCCAAAAAAATAAACACAATGAAACATACAACATTAATAGTTTTCGAATTACTGCCAGTCTTATGTTTTGATATTCATGCTCCCAAAGGGATTACAGAAAAGGAATTGCATTACATCTTTCATGATTGTAGGAATGTTTTGCCAAATACAGGATACAAATTTGCTTGGCAAATTCCAATGTTTTGCCAAATTGTGATGTGATCACATCATATAAATTACGACTTAGAATTCATTCGATACCAATTTCAGAGTCATTTGGAAACAAGATTCCTAGTCCCAAGTAATAAATATTTCCCTTTTTGCTTGGTTCTCTGCTCTCCTATAACCAGGCCAAAGGAGAAAAAAAAAATACTACTTCAGGTATTTGAGGACTTGATATCAGCTTAAATAATACATGGTATCATCATCATCACAGTATTAAATACTGTTACAATGATACATCTGCTTATAATGTCAAGAGCAGATTTTTATTTCTGATATTTATCCTCCTCACTTTTCTTCTATTTTTCCTTTAGGAAGAAAGCTCATTATTGATTTGTGAACAATAGTGTGTGTATGAATCGTGCGCGAGGTTCTGCAGAGCACAAAGAAACATATCAAAGTCAATCCAAAACTCGAATAATGACCTAATGCTTTATGGCTATAAATAACAGGTTAAGAAAAAGGTTGTTTAAATACCTGTTCCTGAGAGCGGAAATACATGAAGGGTGTATAATATAAAAAGTTTGATACCCTAGACGTATAAATATCAGCATATCTGCGATAATTAATTTAAACAGTTCAATATCAAAAGTGTGAAATGATAAAATAAGATCATGGACATCAAAATGAAAGCACCTACTTCTCAATTTGTCTCATCAAATGACTTTTATCCCACAGTCCAGCACGAGATAGAAATCCCCACCTAATGCAGACAATTGAGCCAAGTTAAACACAAACGCTCTCCGTAAAATAACAGAAAAGGTCAAACACAATTATTAAAATATTAATATATTAATTTACTCGGTTTAAATATCTATCCATGTGGTAGAAATCAATAGATCAAATACAGGCTGATTACAATAAGAGAGATTTTCAATGAAAAAGCTCTATTCTTGGAACTTACCTTGAATTGAAGAGCTCCCCATCCGCCTCCAGCATTGGAGCTATTTTCTCGTCTAGTCGTTGCATAACAATAAGTAGCTTTTGCATACTTTCAGTGAGGTCTTGATCATCCATGTTAGTTGCTGCAAGGGTCTTTAAGTACATCGAAAACCTTACTATTGGTGTTAAATAATATATGCTAATAAAGAGTCTTATCTGGATAGCTTTAAAAAAAATGAAAACAATGTATATATTTGATGCCTCCTCCATGATGATGTCCCAAATGAATATATTTGTCAAATAAGGTAAAACCTAGGGATATAAGATATAAATCCTATGACTATTGCGAGCATGAGAAGCTTGGTTGGAAAGCATTTTCAAGAAATGGAAGGCTGATTCCAAAAATTCAACAAGTTACATACTAAGCTAATGATGTCACAAGTTAACAACACACTAAGATTAATGAGTAATTACTAGAGACGTCTTCAGAAGATTATGATAGTACTTGATAATCATATTTAGATTAGGAAGGTCAGAGGGAACCAAATGAGGCAACAAAATAAGAGCGGCAGAGCAAAATCTGACCATATCAGTACGAAGTACCATCATAAGAATTTCTTAGAATTTGGATTTTGGGACAAACTTAAACACCAAAAGCTTAGCTCCAGCGATAGATAAGGATTACCAAGCCTTATAAGGAATAAGGAATAATTTGGTCATATATATAGTAGTTATCGGATCTCAAAACATCCTTTCACATTCAGGACTGGACATTTGAAGCATGGGAAAATGTGAGTGGCACAGAGATCTTAACACACCCTCACACTATGGATTGGTCATCTGAAACATGGACAAATTAAGGTAGCCCAATAATATATCTAATATAGATTTTGATACAATTTTAAAATTTAAACTTTAGGCTTAACTCAATCCCATAAGCTAACTCAAGAGGTGAAGATTTTAGTCAAGGACTAATTTAGTCTTATCTATGGGATTCGACAGAACTCAAGAAAATTCTTTGAGTGCCTAATAATAAAGCATAAAAAGTAGCATATACAATTGGTTTATAGGACCAAAACTTACTTGAGCAGGACGGTCTTTGCTTCGCCTTTGCAAAGCCAGTCGAAGTTGGTTAAAGAGATCTCCCACAACTTCCTTTTGATTTATAAGCTCTACCAATGATTCTCTATCACCTCGGCAACGAATCAAGGCACTGTACTGCAGTTTTAACATTTACAAATGTACAAGGACAATTCATAGTTAGATCCAGCAAAGGCACCATATTTTCTCTATACATAGTTCAACAAGCAATCATATAATTTTTTTGAAATTGAAAAAATTAAAATTGTTTCAGAAATTTCTTTACTAACCTCATCTTCAAGTTCTCTACAAATCAACGCTGTTCGCCATCGCAAATGGACTTTAGATTGACTGACATCGGTGTAAATATGGTCACCAACATACAAAATCTCATCTCCATGGATTCCTAGAGAATTTTCAACCATTTGTGCACTTCCCCCCGAGTACAGACCACCTGCAGAAGACAGCAAAGCACAATAATCATAGTAAAATTAGCAGTTCAATTATCCTTAGTCAAAACTAGCATGGTGATTGTCTTGAGTTGTATAAAGAGAAATTTTAAAGAAAATGTAGCTAGATCATTAGAAATATTTGTATACCAGATCATTAGAAATATTTTACTTTAATATATATACCTAAAAAATCATACAAATGATGGTTTGTATTTGGTTGAAAGTATAAAAAGTTTTACACTAATAGTGCATCATAATTAATCTCTTTTTCTAATGTCATGAATTTTACTATCCAAGTTAAGTTGTACCAGGACGGGAAAAAGAGCAAAAATGTGAAAGATAACGTTGAAAATAAAATAGTGTAAATAAGGAAAATATCTTATAATTAGGAGTAAAATATTATGTAATTATATCCGTTATTCTTTGTATTTATTGTCTTAAGACTATATAAAGGGTTTCTGCTGTGTAGTTGAAATACACGGATTTATGCATATGTCTCTCTTATTGAGAAATGAGAACAACACATTTACACAATGATCAAAACAGCTTCAAAGCTACTAACCAAAATAAATATTAATAAAGTCTCCACCAACTAGAGAAAGCAATTAAACTACACTTCACACGAAAAGGCACAGTTTGAGGGTCCAGACAAAAAACAAAATCCGGCAAGGTAAAGCAAATAAAATTGCTGGAACCTAAGGCAACAGCTAACACATTTTTCCTCATCTCTCCATCATCGGTGCCTTTGTCATACTGTAAGAATCCCCAGAAGAGAAACTATCACCAAAATGTGAAAGAGGGAGATGTTTATATACAATTTTTATTCAACTTTGTTTACCGGGTCCCCAGTGGTTGGTTGGTTTGATTCTATCTCCTCCAACCTAACCAAACTGGGTTCGACAACAGCATAACGACATTGTTATTTCAAAATTGATTAATTGAGATATTCCAAAATACCTTCTTTTTTTCTCTTTGGTCACTGGCTATTTGCGTTCCGCACTTTGCGACATTCACATGCCGCCGGAAAGTTTTTTGCACTCATCTATGTTGTCTAATTTTCGGCTGTGTGTTTTATCTCCGTCGCTTGTCAAGTTCCATCTTCGTGATGCACCTTTGTCTCGGATCTAGTGATCAACGCTCTTTGTTTCTAATGATCTCTCTCTGTCTCCAACACCTGATCTTTGTCTCTGTCGATCTGCACACTCTGTTCCTCGTGTTTGATGCCTGCTCTTTGTCTCTAATCTCATTGATCTGCACGCTCTCTAATTCTTTGAAGGTATATCTTCAATCTTGTCGATTTGTAAGATTTGTTCTTAAATTTCGTTATTTACACAGAATCTCAGAGGTTAATAAATTGGTTTATAAATCCCCCACCATTGAGTAATAGACACAAAAGAACAAGCATCTTTGACTCAATTGCTCTCGTGTTTAACGCTCTCTCTCAAATATGTGCCATATCTGAGCCAAAAGTAGGTTTGTTCTATGTTCTTTTTGGTTCCAATTTCATTTTATTTTCACCTCTTAAGTTTTGGTTTTTATTTCTGAGCCAAAAGTTGTGGTTTCGTGTTGATTGTTTCATTTCTGCAATATCCTAGAATTCACTATCCTTATTTGGTTGGATCCGTGTGTTTATTTTACTGATTATTACATTAAAAGTAGGTTTGTTCTATGTTCTTTTTGACTTATTTTGTTTATTTTATAGGATAGGATACTTCTCTGTATGAACTTCGTCGATCATGATTGAGAAATGCCAGGTATTAGCATTCTTATGGCAATTTATGAAATGGTAGCTATGATGTGTTTCTACATCAGATGTTTTTTGTTTGCCATTTGTTTATCATGCCTTTTGTTTTGGTTTTTACTCAATTTCAGTTTATCGTGACGAAAAAGTACTATTTAAAAGATTCAAATGTCAACGACAAATAGTATATTATTCTTCATGGTTTTTCCTCAAAGGTGATACTTCTTCACTTCTAATGAAAGAGAATCAGTAAAGATGGTATTGCTCTCTCAGTTGGTAGTTCGCAAGTGAAACCAAGAAGTCCATATACAGTCACAAAACAAAGAGAATGATGGACCAAAAAAATATATCATGTAATTATTTCAGTTATTCTTTGTATTTATTGTCCTAAATCTATATAAAGGATCTCTGTTGTGTAGTTGAAACACACGGTTTATGCATATGTCTTTTTTTCCTTCAACATAGTATCAGAGCCTTTAGAGAGGCAGCCCTAAACCGGGCATACCCACAAATCCTCCGGTGATAATTTTTTCTTATAACTGGAGAAAATAAATGAGTAAGAATACAAATTACCAGGTTGAGCCTTGAAGCATGGACGCATTAGACCCTCGCCTGTCACCACTTCATACATGGGGCTTGATGTTTGGAAGAACTCTGGTTTTCTCGCTGACACAATTACCTGTCCATGGAAAAGAGCCACATCCATTTGTGAGAGGATTATTTCAGAATAAGACAGGGTTGTTAATGGCGAAGATAACGAAGAGGATATAGAGCATTTGTCATCACTCCAATGTCAAGAGAGTTCAGTTTTATTGAAGAAGTAACTTATATCAACTTACAATGTCAAAAAGATCTCGCCAGCCCATATCATTTGGAAGGAATCTATTAAAAGAATGCCTCATCATTTTGTCTGTGTAATGAAAGTCGGAGTTGGTAATAAGGACAAGTTTTTTTCCAGCCTGTTTTCATGAAGATAACAGAGTAAGGAATATAAGGGCATCACATGCTATGCAAAAATTAAAGCATTAGAGGTAATACCTCCTTCTGATCCAAAAGTGCCAAAGGTAACTCTGGATCAGGCTCCACAAACTGTTCAGGCTTAGACATGATCTCGCTCTGCATAATTTTTCTTAAGTCATTTGGTGTAAATAAAGAACAACATTAAAACTTCTTAACAGCCATAACGACAAGAAGAATGTGTTGACCTTAAGACGACCTTCAACATGAGCCCAGAAAAGAGCTTTTCCAACAGCCTGAAAGTTGTGCCATAGGTAAAGTAAGAAAACCGCTGATCAAATTTGATGTAAACAGAAACTTTTGCACCACATTACCTTATAAAGACCTTTATAATCAAGGGGACCAAGATCTGCCGGTATGGTCCCGTCATCCAATCTGTCAACCATCTGAAATGAATTATATATCATCAATATAGTCTCGTTATAATATAATCACACATGATTAAATTAAATGAAAGGAATCATCCTTATAAAATGCTTCCTATCATAATATCTCTAAACTCCCTTGTGGATTCCATCCAATATCTACTAGAAATTTGAAACAAGTAGTTGGCAACGTAATATTCAACAAGGGGAATTGACACTTGCATAGCTAGTGATGCTCAAATTTATGACAACAACACAACCCGCTACCCTTTGATGAGATAAGAAGAAGCCACATAAACTAAGATGTGAATACTAGTGCAAAATAAACATTCTAGCAGAATATATCTCTGTTGCTGAAAGTTTAGAGGTTTCACTAGTGATTGCAACATACCTGCATGTAGGCCACTGCTTCAGACACAGAGAACAGTGTGTTGAGAAACTCCCATTGACTCTCCTTTCGCAGGTCCACCAGTTCTCTTCCATACATCTCACTTCCATTGCATACAAAATTAAGTAGCACTACACACCAATTTTCTATAAATGACATCTACTAAGCTATTAATGTGTGTGAGCACAGGCGCGTGACTATTAGTGTATACATATATCAATGTGAATGTTTTGCTGCAAGACATTCAAACAATGAACAGTGCATTATCCATGTCCACGTGGAAATGTACAATGCAGAAATCTATGGTTGTTTCAAAACAGAAACCTTAGGTGAAACATTGACTCTATTGTTTTGGCTATTTGAATGAAGCACTGGTTTTCAAAAAAACATATTTATTATTCTTGGATGCACTCTGTTGGTATCCTAGTGATGTATGTCTTGATAAATTAGTGCAGAATGTCATGTAACAAGTGAGTGACTCTGCATAGATTTTCATAATCAGAAATCGAAATTACAAGGCCTGAGACTTACCTAACAGCTCGAGTAGATAACATTTTGGTGCCATGCATGGCTCTTTTTACATAACCAAATCGGTCAGCTTTAACCAAGTTGCCTCTCTCTTTGTCTATCACAAGGCCTCTAATTACCTGAACAATTTACAATAGAATCAAAGATCACTCGAACAAACAACAGATAACATGGATTGGATTTCCAGATGTCTTCATCTTGCCAGAGAGAACATATTACCAGGTCAGGATCAAATGCAAGTCCATCAACAGGGAAGCCCATATTCTTAAGGTTTTCCATACAATAGT
>Ga0209282_1001536_pt1 | contig 12727 bp, 9 predicted proteins | sample Mtrugardesep15_FD_187529 | JGI IMG/M metagenome (GOLD analysis project Ga0209282, IMG submission 187529) | Root nodule microbial communities of legume samples collected from California, USA - M. trunc garden sep15 (SPAdes) (version 2) | ecosystem: Host-associated > Plants > Roots > Nodule...
AGAATCGTCACTGTCACCTTCAAATTCAATGTAGTTTTAAGCATAACTGAAATTAGATTGAACAAAGATGAAAACGAAAAGGGATATGGGAGAAGGAAATAAAAATCAGGGTAATGCGGCGGCGGCGGCTGCTGCTATGAGAAACCCTAATCCGAGTGAGGGCACGGTTGAAAAAGGGGTATAGCGAGGTGCTTATAAAGAGCAGCGAGTGAGAGCTAGGGTTTTGGGTGTGAAACGTTGCACAGCTGTCGAATGGTTTACCCGGACCCGCTACGGATCCAACTATATAAATGGATCAGATCTGCCTGTCTCCTTCGATCGCTTAATATATTATGAATAAGCAATTTAAATATTATCAAAACTATTGAATAAATGATATCATTTGTCCATTTTAAGAATTTGAAAATGAATTTGTTATAATCGATTGTAGGATAATGGTGTAAATATTATTAAAACTTCTGATGAGATTTTAAAAGTTGATTATGTGCTAGAATGATTGTGATGTCATTTGATGTAGGTAAAAAACATGTCTTCAAAAAAAAATTATGAACAACTTAAATTAATCAGATGAGAATACTAATGTATTTTGCTTATTATATATATTGTGTATTTTATTTTTGTCAATATTAGTAAATACAGATATTGCATCAAAGTCAAACATACAATTTGTACCTTAGAGAAATAACAATATCACCAATTCGTTTGAAAATGCCAACACCGCATCTAGGAAGTGGATAATGCTCTTTATTAAATTGACATCGGAGAGAATCGAATTTGAGACCTTGAGGAACAGCACACTCTCAAATCCCGAGTCAACACCACCAGACCAACCTAAGTGGTTTTGCAGTTTTCTAATTTTAAAACGAGTTTTTTTTTTTAGAGAAAAATGAGGTTCTTTTAACAAATCAATATGAAGATAATATCTCAAGAGTTGCTAATTTAGAGAAGAGTATAAAGATAAATCATGTCTTTCTACAAAGTCACCGTCAAGTAAAGATCTCGAGTAACCAGTATAAAAGATATTTGAACTTCTTCGTATCATATATAATTACGAGGGGGAGACAAAAATGTGTTATGCACTATTTTTTCCTTAACCATGGTTATATGATTATATCCCATTGAGTTTTCCTTATAAGGTTTTTAATAAGACAAATTATGACACAAAAGGATGTTGTACACTTTTTTCTTCACTAGAATTGTTTTCCATTGAGTTTTTCTCCAATAAGGTTTTAACAATGCATATTCTCGATAAACATCAAAAGAGGAGTATTATAAATATCATAAGTAGATATTCACAAACCCTTATACTTCTCATTTAAGTGACATCAAATTATTTATCTTATAAGTCACACTTATCTGTACTTATCCATTGAGCACTTAACTCATAAGTCATATCATTATACTTCTCTGTAAATAAAGATCATGTAACATAATTGTACCTCACAAAAGTATAATACAATCCTCTCTTCTCTCTCTATTCTATCTTCTCTTTAATCTTTTTCTTCTTAATTTTATTCTAATAGTTTCATAACAATTTAAGTGTATAATTAGAAATAAAAAAGTCAGTTTAAAATTATGTATGTCTTTTATATATGTTACATATAGATGACTTATCAATTTTTTTAAAATATTAATGTGATGAAACGTGTATTTTTTTTGACGGAATGATGAAACATTTATAAAAAAAATGAAAAGTGAAAAAATCCACTTGGTTAAAAAAAAAATTAATTGTTTGCAATTTTTTTGAAAGGATATGTATCCTTAGGAGTATTTTTCATAATCATAAAAATGTTAGGGTAAATAAAATGGTCTCTTTTTCCCCTAAAAAAATTGGTCATTTTTTTTGTTGGGATAAAAAATGGTCTGTTTACTCCCCCTACAAAATAAATAATAATTTGTCTCTTTATTATTTTATTTTTTGTGAGGAAAATTGTCTCTTTATTGTTCCCAACAAATGAACACACTTTATAATTTTAAATTTTGTCTTTTATTGTTCCAAACACAACTCAACACAACGCATTTGTTCTGTTCCTCTTTTCATGTCTTTTGACCGTTGCTTTTCTCAACGTCTCTCTTCGTTCACACTCACTCTCTCTGATCAAACCTTCATCGCTCTCTTCAGGTACAATTCTTCTAACCTTCACTTCACTGTTCATCTTCTTCCTTAATCAAACCTTAGTAGTACCTTTTCTCAATTCCGCATCTTCTCTTACTATCACTATTCACCTTTTTTTTATCACCTTTTCTATGACCCTTTTTCTAAAATCAATATTTTTCCCTTTTATTTTTAGTTATAATTCGATACAATGTGACTCTTCATTACCTTTCTTTTTATAGTTTTTGCTTTTGATTTTTCCTTTTATTTTGGGTTAAAAGAAAAATACCATATTTAAAGTCTCATGCTTTGTTAATGTTTTAGCATTGTAATAGTCCATAGTTTAGTTTTTTATAGGAAAAAAATAGAAGGGGTTTTGGGATTCTGGAATATTTATTACTTCTTTCGCATGGCCAAGTATTGTTTTTCAACAAATCTTTACTTGAAAATAAAGAAAAGCATCAAACTTTATTCATATTGATTAACACATGATTACTTTGGCTCAAAAATAATGTTTAATTTTCTTTTTGTTATATTTTTCCCTTAATTCAGTATTTATATTGAGATTTCCTGTTTCTGCAGACAAATGCAAGCCTGAGATTAGATATATTATTCATAGGGTTTGAATTTGAAAGTAAGAGATGGGATGTTCTCAATCAAAATTAGATGATGAAGAAGCAGTTAAGATTTGCAAAGATCGAAAAAGATTCATTAAAGAAGCTGTTGAGCACAGAACTCAGTTTGCAAATGGACACATAGCATACATTCAGTCTCTTAAAAGAGTATCAGCTGCTTTGCTTGATTATTTTGAAGAAAATGAGGCACTTGAATTCTCATTCGATTCATTCGTGACTCCACCTGTGAAAAACAAAGCTAGTCCTGCAGTCATTTCGATATCGAAACATTCTTCTCCAACAACAATTGAGTTTGGACCTAATACTACAACTTTGAAAGTGAATTATTTGAGGCCAAGTGGTAATCCACCGATTTTGGTTGAGGAAAGGCCTCCATCGCCCGAAATGGTTCGAGTTGAGACGTATTCTTCAATGTACCAATATGGTATGGATGGTTTTTTTGGTATGCAATCCCCGCCTATGAATGCGTCAATTTTTGCCTATTCTCCGAATAACAGGCATGTTATCCCTCCTGCCTCACCTCAGTCTTCTCAATGGGATTCCTTTTGGAATCCTTTTACATCGTTGGACTATTTTGGTTACCCTAATGGAAGCAGCCTTGAACAGATTGTTATGGATGATGAGAACCGAGGACTGAGGAAGGTTCGAGAAGAAGAAGGGATACCAGACCTGGAACAGGAAGAGATGGATGATGAACAAGAAGATTTTGCTGTAAAGAGAAATGTAGCTGAAGAAAGAACCAAAATTGATGTAAACTCCTCCAAAGAAGAAGTCGTGGTTGAAGATGTTGATAAACATAAGGAGGAAGAGAAAGAGAAGGGAACAGATGCTGAAACTGTGCAGGAAATATCAGACTCGAAAATCAATGGCGGCGAGTGTTTTCAAGTATTGAAATCTCAATCTTCAGGTCATATGGAATCTAGCCATAAAGAAATGGCAATTGATACTGAGGAAGCTAAGGAAGAAACACCTGGTTTTACTGTTTACGTAAACCGAAGGCCGGCAAATATGGCTGAAGTGATAAAGGATCTTGAATCTCAATTCACAGTTGTCTGCAATGCAGCCAATGATGTTTCGGCATTGTTAGAGGCCAAGAAAGCTCAATACTTATCCCCTTCTAATGAACTTTCAGGTTTGGTGGAAGTGTGTGCAATTTATATTTTCAATTTATTGAAACTGTTTCTTCAAATGCTTCTGCATTTCATATGTTCTTGTGAGTTACGTCTCATGTTTCAAGAATATTATTCATTCTCATAATGTTTATTTATGAATGAAAACATGAACTTTGATTTGATGTTCATTTGGTCAACGTATTAACTCAATGCATTTGATTTTAGTAAACCATTTTGCGTTACTCATATCTATTTGTGAATTTTCAGGAATATAAGTTCAAATTATATTTATTTTGCAGCATCAAAGTTGTTGAATCCAGTAGCTCTTTTTCGCTCGTCCCCGTCAAAAATTATAACAAATTTTTCAAAAACTAGGGATGAAGTTTATGATGATCCAACAGAGGAACATTGTGTGTTTTCTGTTAGTCACCAGTCAACATTAGACAGGTTATATGCATGGGAGAAGAAGCTCTACCAGGAAGTCAAGGTATAATATTAAAATCATAATGCCTCTAACCGATGAGTATAAATCTTTCTAATGTACCAGAGACCAACTTCAACAATTGAATTTATTTCAGTCTATCATGTTATTATTTTTACAGGTCATTATCGTGCTTATGATTTCATACTATATTAATAATAGGAAACTTAATGCTATGCTCACCTTTTTCAACAGTCAGGAACACGTGTTCGACTTGCATATGAGAAGAAATGTCTGCAACTGAGGAACCATGATCTAAAAGGAGAGGAACCTTCGTCTGTGGATAAAACAAGAGCAGCTATTAGAGATCTACATACACAGATAACAGTTTCAATACACTCAGTTGAAGCTATTTCCAGGAGAATTGAAACCTTGAGGGATGAAGAGTTGCACTCCCAGCTTCTTGAATTGTTGCAAGGGTAAGTAAACATTCTGTCAAATTATAAAGTATCTTTTCCCCTTCAAATTTCTAACACACTGCTAATATTCCTTTGTTATTTTTAACCCATATCATCACTCAATGTAGCACTGACACTTCATATTGAAAACGTCTTCAGTGTCTGACACGTATTGGAAGTGTCGTATCTGATGTTTGTGTCTGTCTCAGTGCTTCATAGTCATTTCTTTTTAGAATACTTAGCATTAATTGGGTTCATCAAATTTACACAGCATCTGTTTGACCTTGTCCATAGAGTACCCTAGAAGATTATATACCTATTTTGGTGCAGAACTTTTGATTGTGCCCCTTTTACCTAAACAAAACTGCACATTCTTTTTATGATTGTTATGCTTCATGTCTTGTTTCTGATTTTTATATGGAAATTATACTGCGTTTTTAACGGAGACGACAATCTATGTCGAACATATCAAATGCAGAGAAGATATATCACACTATATTGGCTTGTAATTAGGCATAATTATATATCTAGCTAATTCTGATATATACAAACTACAGGCTAGCAAAGATGTGGAAAGTGATGGCAGAATGCCATCAAACACAGAAGCAAACATTGGACGAAGCCAAGATTCTTATAGCCGGCATTGATGCCAGAAAACAGTCTTCTATGTCGATAACTGATCCATACAGGCTCGCACGCTCAGCCTCCAATCTTGAAACCGAATTGAGGAACTGGCGAAACACTTTTGAGTCATGGATCACTTCTCAGAAATCCTATATTCACGCACTAACTGGCTGGCTTCTCCGATGCATGAGATGTGAGCCTGATGCATCTAAGTTAATATGCTCTCCTCGAAGGTCTAGCTCTACTCATCCGTTGTTTGGCCTTTGTGTTCAGTGGTCAAGGCGTCTAGATGCCTTAGAAGAAACAGCGGTGCTTGATAGCATAGACTTTTTCGCAGCTGAATTAGGATCCTTCTATGCACAACAGTTAAGAGAAGATTCTGCACAAAATACAACAGTTGGATCCAATGTGAATATGGAAATGGTGGAAGTTGCCAAGGTTGGAGAAGTTATGGAGGTTGCTGTTAAGGTACTCTGTGGTGGAATGTCTGGTGCTATGAGCTCAATGGCAGAGTTTGCTATTGATTCCGCTAAGGGATACAATGAACTTGATAAACAATGGGAGAATGTGAAGTTGCAGCAAAATTGGGAGGCTGTAAAATGAATACATATGATTACTTTTACTATTTTAGTTAGTTAGTTTAAGCAATGGTGTTAGTGAATATAATTTGTTTAAAAGTAGGTTTAGACAGAAGAAAATGAATTTTGAGGGAAAGGTTTTGTGCTAATCTCTTTTCCTTGGTAGAGTTTTATTTATTATTTTATTTTTTATAATTAGGAGAAGGAAGTGATGAATTCTCATGTCATTCTCAAGACATTTCTTTATTAGTTCAAATTTGGAGGATCTTACTCAATTTTACTTGTTTTTTCTTTTGATCTCTTCCCTTAGCTTCCTTTCTATTTTCCGTTAAACAATTGTTATAAAATAACTGAAGAGACAATACGGTTTTTGGACATGTCACTTTCTTTGCTGTTATTAATTAGCTATCATCCTTGCACAACCGTAGAGAATAAACCTTTAAGGCGGGTAGGACCACAATGAACAAAAAAAAAAAGGAATTTTAATGTTGCTTAAAACTTATAACTTTATAGAAGAATGATGCATTTACAAAACTATTATTCTTTGAAAGAAATACAAAAGTAAATGAAATATCTTTTGAAATATTTTTTTTAGGGGAATCGTTCTGAATTAATTATTAACATCATTTTGATTATGAAGATAAATTTTTCCGTTTAAAACTTCCACAAAAAATTAAAATTTAATTTGGTGTATGTGTAGAGGTTGCTTACCCACCCGTGTTAGACTCCAAGATAAAGGGGTGCAATGTATGTTGTCGTGCGTGACTTGTGATGCGCCATCTGAAGACCTTAACCATGTTTTCTTTGATTTCTCTTTTGCCGTGCAGGTTTGGCATCAGAGTGGCCTTTGGGATGTAATTCAACATGTACTTTCTCTCACAACCACAACAGCTGGTGCCATTTTTCATCTCTTACATGAGTTATCTAGAGAGAATTCCCAACGTTTTACTGCCACTATTTGGAGCCTTTGGAAACACAGAAACCTTAAACCCTGGCAAGAAATATCAGAAACAGTTGTGCAGGTTATTGACTGTGTTGTTCGTTTATTGGAAGATTGGAATCGGAAGAATGCTCAGGCTGCAACAACTCGCAACCCATGTCCGTCTCAACAAGTTGACAATAGTGCTGTCCCGACAAATACATCACCATGGCAGGTTCCCGCAGCTGTTCATGATTTCGAAGCCTCTAGCAGCAATTCGGAAACAAGGCAATTGCGATGGCAGCCACCTCCACGTGGTCGTGTTAAATGCAATATTGACGCATCTTTCTTTGACCAACTTAACAGAACAGGTGGAAGTATTTTTATTCATGACATATATCTTTTGGAATGACTAAGTGACATGTTCTTCGACAATGTGGATTTCACATCCGATTCTAAAGTTACAGTTGATGCATTCCATCGGGTTCGGGTTGATGTTACGGAGACGGGTCAAATTATCTCCGCATGCCGACATTTATTCGCTTCACATTTTACAAACTTGAAGGTCGAGTTCTATAGGCGACAATCAAATGAGGTAGCTCACACTCTGGCGGGGGTTGCGACATTATAAGCTAGTCCCACTACTTATTATAATGTACCTTGTTGTATCCAACATCTTATTGTTAATGAAATGCTATAAGCATTTTTTTTTTAAAGACGAGATTATATGGAGGTTTGATAATGAGTGAAAAGTGATCACATGGTTTAAGATGGACATTTGGTGTATTGGGATGATATGAATGTCCCTAATAACAAGCATTTGGTGTATTTGGAATTCATTGATGCTCCAGTTGAGGGCTTTTAAGACGTTCTATGCAAGTTTGGAATCACTTGAACCATGATCAAATGACCATGTTTGCTATGATAAAATGGAGTATTTGGAAGAAGAGAAATGTCAAGTTTTGGGAGGGCGAAACATAACCGGTTGATGGTGTGATTATTCGAGCCAGAGACTTGCTCCCTCGTGGCAACATGCTCTAATAAAATGTTATACGACTCAAACCAGGTTAACAATGCAGATGGCACCACATTTCAACAACAATCTTGTTATGAAAGTGGGAATATGTATGAAAGATTACCGTGTGCCCATTTTGTCATGGTAAGAACAAATTAATATCATATGAACCATAAAAAATTAGTCATGGAACAAATCTAATATCACAAAATATAATTCTATCATAGATGTGACTGTAGAACTTTTCTTAGGAGTCACAACATAAAAAATTGGACAATGTTTATTTTTATTTTTCCATTTCACCAGAAACACTTTATATCCTTACTCCTAAAAAGTAAAACAAAAAACTTGTTTGCCAACAGTATTTTATAGGTACAACAATTGTTTCTTAAAACAAATGAAAATGAAAATAAAGGCACAAATATATAATATATCAGCCTTTTTTCATTAGATTGGATTTCTCTAAAGCAAGTAATTTAATTTAAAATCTAAAGCTAAAACTTTTTTAAGCCTTAACCTAAAGGTTCACTCGAGACACGGCTCCTTTCTTACAACTCATGATGAATTCTCCCTCCGGTCCTATTTACAAGAGAAAGTTGACTTTTTAGATACATTGAATAATGTATGTATTCTAGTCAAGAACCTAAACCAAATACATAAATTATTTAATGTATCTAAAAAGTAAATTGTCTCTTGTAAATAGGACCGGAGGGAGTATGTTTTAACCAACTTGTGTATACAAAAAATTAGACCATATGTAGATAGTAATAATGAATGATAATTTTACCATTATTTTCAAATTGCACAGTAAAAAAATGGTATGAGACACTTGTTTTATGCTTTGTAATTGAGAGGAAGATAAACAAATCAGTGGATCTTTATTCAATATTCACCAACATCTTCTACCTCTCCTTCAGTAATGTCAAATGTCACCATAAGAGTCAGAAAAACAACAACTGCAACCAACTGTGCTGCCACAAAATATTTACCCTTCCTTTTAAGGGTTTTCTCCTCCTTTGTTTTCTCCCTTTTGGGTATGCTCTTAGACTTTGGTCCTAATGAAAGAAAAAAAATGATGAATTAAACTTCATGAATAGGGAGGTATATCCTAGTAATACAATATTTTTAACACAAAAAACTTAATAAATACAAGCATATCAAAAAGGAAACAACTTCACTGTTAATTTTAGTGTTCTAACAAGAAATTTAAATACTTTTGTATATATGAATTGATAAAATTTCAGAAGATTGCATTATCCACTCCACATGAAGAAATTTTGGACATGTCAAAAACTTAAAAGGCAATCAATAGTTATGAGCACTAATAAGCAATTTCTAGTTTTATTATAAAAATACGGGAACAAATCTAAGTTAAAATTAGCTTAATACCTTTTTTGCAGAATAAAATAAAATACTGATTAAGTTTTAGGCAATAATACTGTGCACATGGTGATACATGTCAATTTTGAAGTTTGATTTGAAAATAAAAACTTGCACAATTAAACCCTTTAAAACAAAATAGGGAAGAAAGAAATTATTAAAAGAAACAAGATTTAGCATACGAAATCATGGACATATCTTACTCTGAGTAGATTGACTTCTGGAACCAGATGATGACGCATCTGTATGAAATTGTGGAGCAGAGGAGGGAGATGTGCCAGCTTCTTTAAGTTCAGTCTTACATTTTTGCACATATCTAACTAAATTATCATGTTCCGAAAATTTGATCCGCAGCATTGAAGATTCCTAATGTGTACATAAAAGAGGCAATCAGAGTTTTCTCAAACTAAATCTTTGAAGACTCGGCATGTCTCTAAACATAAAATGTAACAGAAGACAATCAAGTAGTACGAGGGCAGGGATGGAGCCAGAAAGTTTTGTTTGGGGTGGCGATAATACAACACATGATATGTAAAATCAACAGTCGCTAACTTTTACTAATACCTCTAAAAAAAACACTTGCTATTGATAATTATACATATTTAATAAGTTCAATAGAAAATCATATATAAGTTATATATGATTTTTATTGACCTTATTACATTTGTTGGACACAGACTTCATATACAAATATTCTCTAAACAGATTCCTAACATAATCCCTTTTCTTTCCGCATCTCTCTTTCAACAAACCATTGGCTAATGTCCCTCACCCAATAAAGCACCATAGAAAACATTTATTCACATTCTGAGAAAACATTTACTATTTTTGTTATTAAGAATGGAACTTCTAAAGATAAACCACAGCTGTTTTAGAATAATCTTACTCTTACTTCACTATCATTTATTCAATGACAAATTTTTTGGCAGCCAGGCATTTGTTGGAAACAGACTTCCTATACACATGGATTCTATCATAATCCCTTTTCTTTCAGCATCTCTCATTCACCAAACTATTGGCTACAGTCTCTCTCCCAATAAAGTGTCATAGAAAACATTTATTCACATTCTGAGAATCTGACCAATTTCTTATAGTTCCCAGAGTGTTTAACACAAAAGCGTAATCGTAAACCACTTAAGTCCAACTTTAGTTTATCGCTAGGTATAGCTCAAGCAGCATTAGTCTATTTGAATCCACAACTACCATAAAATAAACATTAGAAACACCGTTGTTTGATATTTGACGACACTTACTGGTAAAGCTTGAAGAGCAATAAGTCCATGCGCAAGAAAAATTGCATCCAAACTTGATGGCCTGCATACATAAACCAAATAAAAGAATTTGAATGCATCACCGAGATGTCAAAGTCAATATTTGCTTTAAAAAATGAAAATGACACCAAATTATTGCCAACAAATGAATATAATGCTATAACAAAAATCTTCTAGTCCAGAAGATTCACCTGTTCTCATCAAATAGGTAGTTCTTTTCGCCTAACAATTTAGATAGAGCACCATAAGCAGAGTTTGCCCTCTCATAAATCTGTTCATCACTAAAAGTCATACATAAATACAATATTTAAACTATAAGCTATTGGATTTAATTCGTTTACACGGTTAGTGTAAAGATGATTTACACTTTCGATCAATCATAACTGTTAGACCATTACAAACATTTGACTTTATTCTTAAACTACTTTTACAGTCATTCATTTGAATGGTTGAGATTCACCAACGGTTTTACACCTGTTTATACAAATTAAACTCTAAACTATTACTCACCAAGAGAATATAAAATGAAATTAGAGTAATTAAGCTGGTTAGAAGAAAAAGTGAAAAACTGACCTCTTCTTTCTTGACTACAGCATTGTCATCGGTAATCCCATGTTTCAGCTTCACCCAACGCACTTTCTGCGAATAGAGAACCTTTCCTAAAGGCCAAGGAAGATCAGAATAATAGATGGTATAAGCAGAGGAACCATCATCAGATCCAACCCAAAGTTCATAGGTAAGTGCATCATGAAGCCAAGTTGTGAGAATTGCTTTGATTGATATCCAATCAGGAAGTGAAGAAACTTGACTATCTAAATCAACAACACCAACATCTTTCTTTAAACACTCAATTATCCCTTCATTCTCATTGTTATACGCCACATAATCATCACCAACCTCAATGTAAGGAATTTTATCTAACAAAACAGAACAGAACAAAAAACACAGAAACATTAGTATTAAAAAAAAATTATAGACCCATTAACAGAAAAAGATAAAAAAAATGAAACTTTATGAATCATGGGGTGTTGTGTTACCGGAATGTGGGTGATTAACATGGAAATCTAATTGGAAGGGAATTTGAGCGAAATTGAGATAGATGAAAGAAGAGAGACATTGAGGGCAACCAGTTGGAAGACCAAAACAGGGTTTCCTGACAACTAGAGTGTAAGGTTCAGCCATGCATGCATCGATCGACAAAGATTGTTGTTGTTTTGTGTTGAAGGAACAATTTTCCTCGTATAGTTCGTTAACTAGTTAGGGTTCATGGTACTGTCGTGTTTTGCAATGCATTAGAAATGGGCCTAGCCCAAAGGAAAACAACTCTTTCAAACAAAGTATGATTTTATTTGGAGTAAATAGCCAATTACTCCATAAATCGTAAGTTTCGTCAATTACCTCTTTAAAATTAACAAAACTTCACTTACGCCCCAACGTTAATCAATTTATCTCTTCCGTCAAATTTTTCTGTTAATGAACATGACGTTTTGTAAATAGCCCCCCTGAAGTTTTGCACTTATGTGCAAAATGCCCCCGAACTTGAAAATTTTTATATATATTTTGTTATGTGTAATTAATGATAACTTGTTCTTTTTTATTTATTTATTTGGGGGAAATAAGATAGAAAAGTAACATAGTGATTTTTTTGATGATTAATTTATTAAATTTAATATGGAGAAGTGAATGAATGATATCATCTTAAAAATAGAAACTAATTTGAGGTTTTGTCTCTTCTTTTTCACATTGCACATCGTATTAGAGGAAAATGCATAGACCTTAAATCTTAGACCATGTGAACTATTTGGGAAATGGAAAGTCTTTATATTATTCTATGAAGTTTGAGTTATGCTCCAAGGTTCTTGGTTTGTTTTAGTATCAAAATGAAAAAAGGATTTGTGTCATGTTTTATACAGAAAAATTAGTTCACATCTAATTATGTACTAATCTTGTTCTTGTCTTGTGAAAGATGGTGCACACTCCTTAATTGTGACTTTATTTCTCCTTATTGTTATTCATGCTAAGCCTAAGCCTGGTAAACTCAAAGTAATGAGTGTGAATTCTCTCATGACCGTTGTAAAAATAACTATTATTGTCCCTTTAAAAAATACACATTTTTTCCTTCCTCATTTTTTTTTAAAAAAGAAAGAGTAAATTACACTCCCCTCCCTTCAAAGATGCTTGAATTACACTCCCCTCCCCTCTTATGTTAAAATATACAT
>Ga0209282_1001537_pt1 | contig 12724 bp, 14 predicted proteins | sample Mtrugardesep15_FD_187529 | JGI IMG/M metagenome (GOLD analysis project Ga0209282, IMG submission 187529) | Root nodule microbial communities of legume samples collected from California, USA - M. trunc garden sep15 (SPAdes) (version 2) | ecosystem: Host-associated > Plants > Roots > Nodule...
TACCCTTCTTGTTACGCTAATACATGTAAACTATCAACGATAGTTTTTTTTTTTTATAAAATTTTGATTTTGAGATTAAAATTATATGTATAGATAATATATATTTTACATTTTTATATTGTAACAAAATATACTTATATTTTTCAATGATACCAACAATATAATAAATATAATATCTTTCAAAAATAGTTTAATTTATATCACAATTTATTTTATATCAAAGCACCCCCATATTTAAATATATTTTATATGGTATGTTACACATTGAAAGATTTAATTCATGAATTTGTCAAAAGGAATAAGATGTGATTCACGATTTCATTACATTCGTGAATTCTAAAGTTTTGATAAAATGTTCATGAGTCTTTAATTCAACTAATAAAAATGTCGAAGTTATTAAGTCAAATACCGTAATCGAGGTTCCAATATCGGTTGCTCCATTTGTAAATGAGTTTTCTATGGCTATTATCATTTGGTTTATTTTAAAAAAGTTTTGATAAGATAGTGTAATGAATAAAAAATCAAGAGAAGAAGTTTAGTTTGAATTGAATCTTTTTGTAAATATATTTTCCGAAGTCAATGCCAACATATCCATAAGATTTGTTTCTCTTTCAAAAAAAATATTGAAAGATTTGATCTTCTTTGCTTTTAAATATATCTTAAATAAAATATAGATGTGTTATATAAATATATAACATATTTTTTAATTATATTTCTGATTTTCAAATTTATATATGATTTGAACCCTATATAACTCTATTAATAAAAGCTTTCGACCAGAGGTTTACACAATTCCTCTATGCACCATTCACTTTAAATTCTTCTTCATTCAACACAATGGAGAGAGATTGGGCAAATTTAGGAGCACTTCCTCTTAGTTTGGTTCTTGACAAATTAGAAGAACACATAGATCATGTTTGGTTTGGTGCTGTGTGCAAGAGTTGGCGATCAGTTGCAAAGCTTAACCATCAAGACCATCAATTCAAGACCAATATACTACCCATGCTACTGTTATCCACAGAAACAAAAGATATGATAGAGAAGAATTGGTTGTATGGCATTCCAAACAAGAGACGGTACCCTTTACAATTTCCATTATACCTTGCTAATAGTAAATTTCAGGTTTGTGGCTCTAGCCATGGTTGGCTTGCATTACTAGATTATTCTAAGTCTATCATAACACTAATGAATCCTTTTAAGGATATACCTCCCATTATTCTGCCACCCATCAACTGGGTTTATAAGGTTACTTTGTCTGCTGACCCAATAATAAGTCCAAATGATTATGTGGTTGTAGCAATTTACGACATTTACGGTAATCTTGCTTTTATTAGAAGAGGCCAAAAAAATTGGACTAATATAGATACATCAAATTCTTATTTGATTGATGTTATATTTTATAAAGGTCTATTATTTGCTCTCAATATCCGAAACAAGATTATATCCTTCAATTGTTATTTTAATGATCCTTTGGGTAAAAAGACAATAACTTCGAATGTGGTTTTAGAAGAAAAAGTTGATGAATGTTTTGTTCGATATAAATTTCTTGTGGAATCCTTAAAAGAAGAGCTATGGATGGTGAAAAGGTGTAGTTTGCGTAAGAGTATATTCCATGTATACAAATTGAAACTAGATGCTAAGAGTGAAAAGCTTGAACAAATGCTTAAACTTAAGAGTTTGGAAGACAACATTTTATTTTTAGGAGCCGGTGATTCAATTTCTATGTCTGCATCATATTTCTCAAAGTCTTTGCAAAGAGATTCAATTTACTTTGCTAATGGTTTGAAGATCTATAATGTGAAGAGTGAAAGCTCTTATGATCTTTGTCCGGGCGAGAAGAGTTCTTTTTGGGTCTTGCCACATTTTCAATGGGATTGATAGGTTCAATTTTAAGCATTATATATAATTCATTGCTGTTTGTGATGTTCCTGATATATTATTGATATTGACTAAGCTGAGATTGTATCGCTTTAGGCATTTTAAATGAGTACTTTTACCGGTTTTTCCATTATTTATATCGAAGACTGTTTCAATTAGATACATTCTTTAATTTCAAAGAACTTAGCAGCAAAATTTACACTAAATGAATATAAGAGAACTGTGAGTTCGAATACGTGTTCAACAATTGGGCTACCCAAAAAAATAAATATATATTTTCTTTAGTAATTGGGTATATTTTTATGTTTAACTTTTTTTCATAATGTGGTTGAAGAAATCGCCGTTTGATAGCGTTGTGTTTTGAATATTACAAAAGTTTTCAAGTCCTATGTAGAATGGTTTCGTGCTCTTAAAAGTCTCAATATAGGAATGTTATTTGAAAAATCGTGCCTTAAATTTATTTTTTTGAAATCTCCAATTTATCGATTTATGTCCAATTTACAACAACAAAGTTGTTGATTTTAGTACAAAATACAAATTTCCCTATTTTACTCTTTTCAGATTTTGCAATTATCCACCAAATTAGTGTATTTTTTTTAACTAAAAATAACTCTATCCTTAAATGGCACTAACTCAATCAACTTCATTTAACTGTCATGTCTCCGTTATAAATGGAGCTCTATGTTTGCCACTGAGTTACGGTAGTTTCATTGCCAAAAGATTCATCTCTCTACACTTGTATTGGGTTTCATCATCCTCGTTGGTTTTTGTTTTAAAGACCTAAAGTTCTATACACACAATTCTACCCAGAAGAGTATGGTATATCCCGAGAGGGTCATTACACATACGAATGTAATCAAAGTCAGTCGGATATGTCTCCCAACCATAAAATGTAGAATAATCTGACAATAAAAATATTAGCAAAAACTGATAGGGGGCAGCTGAATTCAGCAAGTAGAATTATGTTTCACAGCACATGAATCAGTTATAAATTGTAACATTGATGCATCCAACGTTCTTAACAAGAAAGTAAAAATGTACATCCTCTTGCATCTTCCACTTATTAAATAACACAACGGAAAAAAGGGGGCAGCTGAACACAGAACTTGGTACATCTCACCGTTGGCGACAAACACTCAGAATGAAAGGAATTACCATTCAAGTTATAAAAATTTCAAAATGGAATATTTTGTTGTTTGGCATTGCCAAAAGTTCCTAAATTATTAAATTTTCGCAATTATAGATAAAGGACAAAATGAGGGGAGGGATGTCTGTGACTAAGATGAAGATGCTGCTGATTCCTTGGCAATCTTCTCTGCCTTAGCAATGACTTCATCGATACCACCGACCATATAAAATGCCTGCTCTGAAAGGTCATCATATTTGCCATCCAACACACCCTGTAAGTTATAATATGAAAAAGGATCATTACCCAGGCACTAATCCATCCATAGAAAACAAGACTAACATGTTCTGATTATAACTTAATTAAGGCTGTGATTATATATAATAACCCTTCAAAAACAGGATTTTCAGAAGTTAGTCAAAACTCAATTTAACTTTAAACAAACACTCTAAACAATTATAAAAAGTCAAAAATTGGAAGAGAAAAAAAAAAACTCCCAAGGAATAGGTCCAGCGCAAAGAGAGGTCAACCTTCGCCCAGTGAAAAAACCGAGAGGTCCATATCAGATAGAAAGGTGTACCATTTCGAGTACAGTGCAATTCAATAAAGAAGGAGCAAACAATAACAGAGTCCAAACAAAACTAGCAGGTGTCGAATTTAAAAGCCATGCTTTGAAAGTAAAAACAGACCAACAGAAATTTAAAATATGAAAAAGATAATAAACCACAAGGCAAGGTTTTCTTCATAACAATTAAAGAAGAAAATAGAGAAAAATAAATGAGTTAGAACAATCAAGTACCTGGAAACTTTGAGTGTTCTCCTTCAACTCAACATATTTGCCTGGGGCACCAGTGAAGACTTCTGCCACGTGGAAAGGCTGACTTAAGAATCGTTGAATTTTACGGGCACGTGCAACCGTCAATTTATCATCTTCACTAAGCTCATCCATTCCCAAAATAGCAATGATATCTTGAAGATTCTTGTAGTTTTGAAGAACTTGTTGTACACCACGAGCAGTTTGGTAGTGCTCATCACCCAAAATAAGTGGAGAAAGCATACGAGATGTTGAATCCAATGGATCAACAGCAGGATAGATACCAAGCTCAGAAATCTATATACAATATATACCCAAATAAGATCATTTAGTTCTTGACAATGATAACAAAAAAATTTATTATGATTTCCACTTCAGTTTAATTAATAGTAACATAATAATCAAACCTGTCTAGACAACACAGTTGTGGCATCCAAGTGAGCAAAGGTGGTAGCAGGAGCAGGATCTGTCAAGTCATCAGCAGGCACATATATAGCTTGGACAGAGGTAATTGAACCCTTCTTGGTGGTTGTAATACGCTCTTGAAGACCTCCAAGATCAGTAGACAATGTTGGTTGGTAACCAACAGCAGATGGAATACGACCAAGCAGGGCAGACACTTCGGAGTTAGCCTACAATTACATCAGGCATCATATATCACATCACATAAATATACAATGATAAAAAAGGACAAGAACAAATATCAATCTATAAAACAACATACATACAAACCAAACATTACAGTTGTTCATGGTTTTGTTAGCAAGGAAAACTGAACCAAACCCAAAAAAATAGTTTGCCTTAACCAAATCGAACTGCTTGTGTTTAATCTTGAACCAAATTGAACTATTTTAATGTTCAGTTCAATGGTGCTTATACTTCCCTACCAAACTAGTTCTAAAATTAAAAAATTTAACTGTGTATAGCTATATTATGGTCTGTGTCAAACCCTCATCACTTATTGAAAAGAAAAAAAAACTGATTCTATAAAGCTAATAAATTGCATGTTTTAGGCAAATTTGGGGTCGCGGTTTGTTCCGTTGCAGCAAACTGTTTGCGAAAAAAATACCAAAAGTGGAATTACATTTTTTAGGCAAAACTGCATGTAAAAGTCCCTTAACTTAGTTTCAAGTTACAGTTAGGTCCTTTATCTTTTTACATTGCAGTTTTGTCCTTTTGCATATGGATTTTCAAGCTTATAATGTATGATTCATACAAAAACATAGGGGGAATTAGTCACTTTAGTCACTGAATGGGATATGATTAGTCACTTTAGTCCCTGAATGCAGAGAAATTGCAAAACAATCCCTGAATGTGACTCTGTTGGTCAATTTAGTCCCTGAAATTGACTAACAGAGTCTGCATTCAAGGACTAAATTAACTAACAGAGTCTACATTCAGGGACTATTTTGCAATTTATCTGCATTCAGGGACTAAAGTGACAACTCATTTCCTATTCAAGGACTAAAGTGACTAATCTCAAACATAGATGAAAGACCCATATATTTGAAGTTTGAATGAAAGGCCATAAAAGAAAACCATGAATTTCAAGCTTGAAAATTCAAATGCAGATGAACAAATAGGACAAAAATGTAATAAAAAAGGATAAAGGACCAAACCATTACCACAAATTAAGTTACGGGACTAAAAATGTAATTTTGCTCAATTTTTACCAACAAGATTTAATTTAATTATCAGAAACAGATAGAACATTAGAGATTTAATTTTTTTTTGGAGCTTAATTTATCGCAACGTGAATGCAGAAAGCAAGTAGAAAAGCCTAAACTCTGACTTTAATTTATTTTTTATGCTTAATTTAAACCATGCAGCGAGTTTTTGACACAAACACGGAAAATATAGAGTGACCAAGCTTACTGCTGCTAATTACCAAACACATGTTCAAAGTTACTGACTAAAACAACACACAATATTAAATAACCAACAGTTCGATAACACACAGTTCAATTTGGAATTTAAGCGTGCAGTAATGTGAGAAAACTGTTACTAAAATCTACAGTTCAGTTTGCATTTGTAAGTTTCAGGTGCTTGATTTAAAGTTTGGTGCTTACTTGAGTAAAGCGGAAAATGTTGTCAACGAAAAGAAGCACATCTTGTCCTTCAGCATCACGGAAATGCTCAGCAACAGTAAGTCCAGTAAGACCAACACGGGCACGAGCACCAGGGGGCTCATTCATTTGACCGTACACAAGGGCACATTTGCTCTCGCTCTGCATTAAACAACCATATTATTAATAACTTTAATACATGAAAATAGTATGAACAATATTATTGAATGTGGATCATGAATTATAGCATTGTGTTCACCTGCTTTTCACCCAGCTTAATGACACCACTCTCAATCATTTCTCTGTACAAGTCATTACCCTCTCGGGTTCTTTCTCCAACACCAGCGAACACAGAGAAACCACCTATTACATGGAAACACTCAGCATACATCATAGAAAAATAGCATCTCAATAAGATTAAGTTAAGTGCTAAAGCATTAAGTTAGGATATACCATGAGCCTTAGCAACATTGTTGATAAGTTCCATAATAAGAACGGTTTTTCCTACACCAGCACCACCAAACAACCCAATCTTTCCTCCCCTTTGGTATGGTGCAAGCAGGTCAACAACCTATATGAAAAAAATCAAGCAAAATTGGTGTAAAGTCATGATATATTTGCACACAAAAAAAGATTTAAGGAAACAGGATTGATGCATTCACAATTACCTTGATACCAGTAACAAGGATCTGTTGTTCAGTTGCTTGCTCAACAAAAGCAGGAGCTTCTCTATGAATAGGCAAATAATGCTCAGTTTCTAAAGCAATTCAGAAAAATTATCCATCAGTTGAAAATCACTAAGGAATTGATAGAAAATACTTTACTATATCAATTAGACTGATTTTTTTTAGAGGTTTCTTACTGAATTCGCCTTTATGATCAATAGGTTCTCCAATAACATTCATGATACGTCCAAGGGTAGCCCTGCCAACGGGAACCTAAATGCAATACACAACTATGTTAGAACATACTTAAAACGCTTTTTGAAAAAGTTATAGAAATTAAACGGTAGTGACAGACAATAATCAAAGGTAAAAACCAATGGGGGACAAATCCGTGATTGCAAAATTCAAGTCCAAAAGAAAGTCAAATTGGAGCAAATGGATCAAATCACATTCACAAGAGCAATATAACTATATAGCTATGTAGCACCGACGCTGTAACACAGACACGTGAGGTTTCATCATTTCCTGCTTTTACTTTCAATTGCAAAAATATCCCATTTCAAATATGTACAGAGTACAACTTTGCATTTAAAAGTAATTACAGTAAATTAAACAGATAAATTACCCAAACCAAACAGGCCCAAATCATAATTTCAATGAATTTATACAACAATATGACATTAAAAATTGGTTACAAAGACCCCATTTTTCAAGGATTGGCATCATTATTCATCCAATTGATAGCAGGATGCAGACAAACAATAGTTCATAACACTAAATCCATTTCTTCCAACAATCATAAAGCATCAAACTCGCATCCACAATAAAAAAGAATAAAAACAAAAACCAAATTTTCTTCTCAAAAAATCAAAACTTAATCAATTAAGTAATTACACAATGAGAACAAACACATCCAGATCCATGATACGCAACTTAAAATTCAAACCAAAATGATTTCAAAATCAGATCTCACAAACAGTAAAAACTCCAACTAAGTCAAAAAATTCAGAAATGAAAATTGAATCAAATAATTTGAATAGATATGTACACTGATGGGAGAACCGGTGTTAAGAACACGCCATCCACGAACAACACCTTCAGTAGCATCCATAGCAATCGTTCTCACAACACCTTCACCCAAATGCTGAGCCACTTCCAACACCAATCTCGAAGAATGATCTAGAACCTCAAGAGCAGTCAAGATCGGAGGCAAACCTTCTTCAAATCTAACGTCAACGACGGCACCAATAACCTGACAAACTTGACCGACCGATCCTTTTCCAGTAAACTCATCAGTAATTTTCCCGCCTCCAGGAACCTCCTTCTTCGCCGGAGGCGCAGACGGAGCCGGTGCGGCGGCGGCCGCGGTTGCATAATCAGCGACGCGGTTTAAGAGGTAGGCATAAGGTGAAGCGCGAGATTGGGAGGTTAGCCTTGATGTTGAGGCGGTGATTGATGGTTTCGATGAAGATCGGCGAAGGGAAGATCGAATCAGAGATGATACCAATCTGCGTGAAGCCATCTTCGATGAGAGAGAAAGGGAACGAAGATGTTTAGGGTTTGTGGAGTGAGAGAGTAGTCACACACTATATAGTGTTATTGCAAAATGAAATGCTTTCTTTATTCTTGCATTTTTGCCTCGATTCTTTTTCTCTTTTTCATTTTCGACCCCTTTCTTTCTTCTTTTTTCTTTACACCGTGAAATTTAATATGTAATAGTTTTTACAATAAAAATTTCAATTCGCAAAGGAGTAGTATATGGTAGATAATTAAAAAAATTATACAATTAAATTACTAGCTTAAAATAAAATTGACCAAATCATATAGTGCTACTGCTGGAATATGTTTGATCACTCTCCAAAATTATGCTTCATATCACACACCAACCAATTGTTGTGGCTAGTTTTGTGACAAATATACATGCTCGTGGTTCTTTCCCCTTTATTAAAAATAACACAACGGTCAAAAAAAGGGGATAATGGGCCATGTTTCAGCTTACAGTTGGAAACAACATTAAAATGAAAGGAATTGTATCGGACAAAATTGTGATAAAAATGAAAGAGGTCCTAAATTATTTAAAAAATAAATTAAAAAAAAAGGGATTAAGAGAAGCTCAAGTCTGTGTGAATTATGATTAAGCCGCATTTTCCTTAGCAATCTTCTCTGCCTTTGCAATGACTTCATCAATACCACCAACCATGTAAAATGCTTGTTCTGAAAGGTCATCGTATTTGCCATCCAACACACCCTGCATTAGTTCATAGAGAAAATCAGGTCAAATTGTTTGGTGATTGCATCAATAGAAACAAACTGAACACAATCTTAGAGAAAATTATAGAAATAATCTAATAAATGACATGGTATGAGATAAGATTGGACTTGTGTAAAAAAAAAATATTTATTTTCAGAAGTTATAGTCAAAATAACTTTTCAGATATTTTTATTTTTTAAAATAAAAACCGGTTTTCCTGTAAAAATTAATTTAAACAAACACTTCCAGAAAGAAGTGTATACAAACCTTAACTTAAACAAAGACTCTAAACCCTTATAATAAGCTTCGAGTATTGAAAAGAAAGTTCCTAAGGAATAGGTTCATATTAGATAGTGCAGTGTATAATTTCTAGTAAGATGCTGTCGATAAAGAAGGAGCAAAATATAAACAACTTCCTAACAAATCTGGCAGGCAATGCTTTGAAAGTAAAGAGTAAAAACACATGAGAAGATGATAATCTACCGCTACTAGAAAAAATGAAATGACAGTGACCAAATAAGTTCCTGGAAACTAATACTAGTATTTATGATCATAAGGAAAGCATGAAGAGAAAAGTAAAGAAAAAATTACCTTGAAACTAGTACAGTTCTCTTTCAAGTCAACATATTTGCCAGGGGCACCAGTGAAGACTTCTGCCACATGGAAGGGCTGACTTAAGAATCGTTGAATTTTACGGGCACGTGCAACAGTCAATTTATCATCTTCACTAAGCTCATCCATTCCCAAAATAGCAATGATATCTTGAAGATTCTTGTAGTTTTGAAGTACTTGTTGTACACCACGAGCAGTTTCGTAGTGCTCATTGCCCAAAATAAGTGGCGAAAGCATACGAGATGTTGAATCCAATGGATCAACAGCAGGATAGATACCAAGCTCAGAGATCTGTGTTCAATATTTATCCAAATCACATTACTTAGTTCATGATAGCAACCAAAAATATCATTATAATTGCCTTTTTAGTTTAATTAATCAATATTAACATAGTGATCGAACCTGTCTTGACAACACTGTTGTAGCATCCAAGTGAGCAAAAGTGGTAGCAGGAGCAGGATCTGTCAAGTCATCAGCAGGCACATAGATAGCTTGGACAGAGGTAATTGAACCCTTCTTGGTGGTTGTAATACGCTCTTGAAGACCTCCAAGATCAGTAGACAATGTAGGTTGATAACCAACAGCAGATGGAATACGACCAAGCAAGGCAGACACCTCTGAGTTGGCCTACAATTACATCAGGCATCATATATCACATTATAATGTCAATCAATTATAACTCTCGTATTAAAAGGAGAACATGAGCAACAAACTCGATAAATATATAGAAGATAGATTATCCTAGATAATTTGCATACTTGAGTAAAGCGGAAAATGTTATCGACGAAAAGAAGCACATCTTGTCCTTCGGCATCACGGAAATGTTCAGCAACAGTTAATCCAGTAAGGCCAACACGGGCACGAGCACCAGGGGGCTCATTCATTTGACCATACACAAGTGCACATTTGCTTTCACTCTGAATCCATAAAACAACCATAGTTAAGAACTTTGATAAATGTAAATAGAATGTGAGTCATGAACAACATTGTGTTCACCTGCTGATCACCGAGCTTAATGACACCACTCTCAATCATTTCTCTATACAAGTCGTTACCCTCTCGGGTTCGTTCTCCAACACCGGCAAAAACAGAGAAACCACCTGATAATAAAGGGAAACACTCAGAATACAATAGTATATATACAAATGTTAAAGAGCATTTTAACAAGAATAATTGAGAGCATTTTTACTTAGCACATATATATACCATGAGCCTTTGCGACATTGTTAATAAGTTCCATAATAAGCACAGTTTTTCCTACACCAGCACCACCAAACAATCCAATCTTTCCTCCTCTTTGGTATGGTGCAAGGAGATCAACAACCTGTATGAAAAAAATCATGTAAGATTGGTAAAAGACAATAGATATTCGCAGACTCCAACATTTAATAAAATGAGATTGATGCGATGCATTCGTAAATACCTTGATACCGGTCACAAGAATTTGTTGTTCGGTTGCTTGTTCAACAAAAGTAGGAGCTTCTCTATGAATAGGCAAAAAATGCTCGGTTTCTAAAGCAATTCACAAAATTTATCATGAGCTGAAAAACATTCCATGGAATTGATAGAAAAACCTTGTTATAGCAAATGGACTTGAAAATGATTTTGAGGTTTCTTACTAAAATCGCCTTTATGATCGATAGGTTCTCCAATAACATTCATGATACGTCCAAGAGTACACCTGCCAACGGGAACCTGAATGGAATTCACAAGTATTTAAAAATTTTAGAAATTCAATGATACTGAGAGACACAGAATGAAAAGTATGAACTATGGGGCCAAATTCATGTCTGCAAAATGCAAGTCTAAAAGAAAGTTGAGATTGAGCAGATTGATTAGTTCACATTCACAATAGCGATATGATCGTAAACCATTGTAACACAAACACTTCACGTTGAAGATATATATGATATGATAGACTTACTAACACTTTCATTTTCTTATTATAAGTGTCAGTGAGTGTTTCATAGTCGTATAATTCATAGACTAACAAAAACAATATCCTTGCAAAAAAAAAATCACCATAAAACAAGAAACTTAATTAATGAAATAAAAAATTACCCATATTGATTTATGTCAAGTCACCTAATACTCTTCATAATAGAAAATATGATACAAGAAAACACAACGACATAGAAAAATGTGTTAAAAATGATAAGAAAACACACTTTTTTTTGTAATTTCACTATGAAGTAATTTGAATCAGTGAATGGTTAAGAATGTTGCAATCATTATAGAAAAAAATTATGTATATAAGTTCACACAAAACAACATATAAAGTTGTTTTTATCTCAATCTAAATAGAAATTGAAACATATGATATTTTTAAGCCATTGTATGTTTTATTTGTTACAAAAACGAAACGAAGATCATGAGACAACACGGACATTAAACATATTGAAATATACACAAAAAATAAAAGTGATTGAATGTAAAAATGTGCTACTTCTTCGATCTAAGATGATGGTGATATATAGATTGGAATGACATTTAACTAAAGAAATATGAATAAGTATTTACACTGATAGGTGAGCCGGTGTTAAGAACACGCCACCCTCTAACAACTCCTTCTGTAGCATCCATAGCAATAGTTCTCACAACACCTTCACCCATATGTTGTGCAACCTCCAACACCAATCGGGTAGAATGATCAAGAACCTCGAGTGCAGTAAGAATCGGAGGCAAACCTTCTTCAAATCTCACATCCACCACAGCACCAATCACCTGACAAACCTGTCCAATAGCACCTTTACCAGTAAACTCATTTGTAATCTTTCCACCACCGTCAGGAACTTTCTTAGCCGGAGGAGTCTGAGGAGGAGGGGGAGCTGCAGCAGCCGCGGCTGTGGCATACTCGGTGACACGGTTAAGAAGGTAAGCATAGGGAGATGCACGTGATTGAGAAGATATTCTGGATGTTGAGGTGGTGAGGGATGATTTGGATAGAGATGGACGGAGGGAGGAACGTATCAGAGATGAAACGATTCTCCGTGAAGCCATCTTTTCAAAGAGAGAGAGAGGTTTGTGAAGTGAGGAAGTGATAGTTAATTAGTATATGCAAAATGGAGAAGGTATATTGCTCAAAAAATGGAAGAATAGAGGGTGGGTTTTTTGTTCAACGGTTTTGAGGTGAAACACGTGTACTATGAAGTTCGAGTTCCATGGTTGTGATTTGTTTTTCTGCGCGCGAATATGGCGTTTGAAGTTCTTGACTTTGACAAAGTTTGTGTTCAAAGGCGTGACGTAGTATATGACTTTCTTAATTTAACCACATTTACATTTTCATACTCTTGCTACGCCGAAATACAAATC
>Ga0209282_1001538_pt1 | contig 12719 bp, 6 predicted proteins | sample Mtrugardesep15_FD_187529 | JGI IMG/M metagenome (GOLD analysis project Ga0209282, IMG submission 187529) | Root nodule microbial communities of legume samples collected from California, USA - M. trunc garden sep15 (SPAdes) (version 2) | ecosystem: Host-associated > Plants > Roots > Nodule...
AGAACATTATTTGAATATATATATATATATATATATATATATATATATATATATATATATATATATATATATCCTACTAAGATTATAAGAGTATATAGTATTTAATGCATTCTAAAAATAATCAAATATTACATTGGACTTTGATAGGTTTCGTTGGTACTGGAATGTTACTACCTCTTATTGCTGTCATAATATGCCGAAATAAAGCTAAGATATGGAAGGTTATAAAAACACAATTCAGCAAAATAACAAGGAACAATCAGCATATAGAAGACTTCCTTGAAAGTCAAGGTCCTCTGAATATAAAAAGATACAATTACTCTGATATAAGGAAAATGACTGAATCGTTCAAAGTTAAACTAGGACAAGGTGGTTATGGTTCTGTGTACAAAGGAAAATTGCTCAATGGTGATTCTGTGGCTGTAAAACTATTGAATGAGTCAAAAGGGTGTGGTGAAGATTTCATCAATGAAGTAGCAAGTATATGCAAAACATCTCATGTTAATGTTGTCACTCTTTTAGGATTTTGTCTTGATGGAACCAAAAAAGCTCTCATATATGAGTTTATGTCCAATGGTTCACTTGAAAAGTTCATTCAAAATCACAACAAAGAATCCGAAAAGGTGGAAAAAACTAAGACTAGTCCATCATTGAGTTGGGAGAATTTACACCAGATTGCGGTAGGGATAGCTCGAGGACTAGAGTACTTGCATAAAGGATGCAACACTAGGATTCTTCATTTCGACATTAAACCACATAACATTCTTTTGGACGAAACTTACCGTCCGAAGATATCTGATTTTGGACTTGCTAAACTAAGCACAAAGGATGAGAGCATTATTTCAATGTCAAACGCTAGAGGGACCGTTGGATATGTAGCTCCTGAAGTTTTCAACAAAAGTTTCGGAGGAGTTTCACATAAGTCTGATGTCTATAGTTACGGAATGATGTTGCTAGAAATGGTTGGTGGACGGAAGAACGTTAACATTGTTGAAGCTAGTCGTTCGAGCGAGTTATATTTTCCGCATTTGGTGATTTATAAGAAGCTTGAGAATGGAAATGATTTGGAACTTGATGATGGGGTAATGTCTAATGAGGAAAATGAGATAGCTAAGAAATTGACTATGGTTGGTTTGTGGTGCATTCAAACAATTCCTACTCATAGACCTACAATAAGTAAAGTTATTGATATGTTGGAAGGTAGCATGGATTCTTTGGAAATGCCACCAAAACCTGTTATGTTTTCTCCTCCAAGATCAATACCAGAATTTTCTAATTCATCAAAATCATTGGAAAGTTTCTCTAACTAATGGAAATGATGTAAGAATTGCTTGTGTTGTTTCAAGACACCAAGGTATAAATATTTTGCTTGAACTTTTCATATTTCTCTGCAGATACATGGTTACGTACACATCATGTATATCAGTATATGTATGTTTGTGTATGTTCACATTTTGGTTATCTATGTTTTCAGTTAATCTCATTATAACTGCTTCTGCCCCTGTTCCTGTTGATGTGCCTACGGTTGATTTAATTCTGGCCTTATATCGTCTCATTTTCTTTTTGATTTTTCGCTCTAAGTTCATATTGATTCTACTTCCTCTAATGGCATAGTATGAAATTAAATTAAATCTTGAGAAAAAAAGAGAGAAATTAAATTGATGCAACAAAACATATATCTTGATTAAATTGAATGTTTTTATAAAGATACATTTGGTCCCCTATTTTAAAAAAATATTATGTTTTGGTTTCATCATATTTTAAAAATCGGTCTTTTGTATAAACTATAGAGTTTTTCTTCTTAATTTTGGTACTTCATTTCATTTTAGATATTTTTCTTTTATAATGTAATTTATTCATTTATGATGTGATAATGGTAATTAAAATATTTTTGTCCGACATGAATATTTAGTGTAATCTAATAAACACTTTAATGTCATAAATGAATAAACCACATCATAAACAATAATCCAACAATGAAACGGGATATCAAAATTCAACAAAAAGTAATAAGAGGGAAAAAAAACCAATTTTTAGAATAGAGAAACCAAAACTTCATTTAAAAAAAACAGAGAGAGGATGACCAGAAATGTATTTATTTTATTTTATTTTTAAGAAAAAATAACTATCCAACGTAGTTAGTGCATAGTTTGATGATTTGGATCCCAAATGTTGGTCTCAAGTTAGAATCAACTATCTAACTAATGACACCCATTTGAGATGCGACCTTTTAAAAATAACAGCTCTTTTATAAACAACCACTTCAAATAAAATCATCAACCTCATGCTTAAAATTATGATTATGGGCCGTTTGTTATAGATTAAAATAAAAATGATTTTGACGTGAAATAATCTAGAGATCATTTTATATAGATTTTGGGCCCGTTTGTTACGGATTAAAATAAAAATGATTTTGACATAAAATAATTTAGAGATTATATTTTAGAGATTTTATGAAAAGTCAAAATCTATTTTGCGCTTGTTTACTGTAATAAAAAATCACTTTTTTTAAACAAATAATTTAGTTTGTTTGGATACAACTATATAAAAGAGATTTTTTGTTACAAAATTAGTTCAATCATATTTTCCAAAAAAACTAGTTCAATCCTTAAAATCATATTTTCTCTCTCCTCTAAAAAAATATATTTTTTGATAAGCTGCTCTCGCTTCTCATTTAAAGCTGTTTTTAGATTTTTTTTAGATTCTGATTTTTTTTAAAAGTTGTAACAAACGGATGCAAAACTCTTAAAATTGATTATTTTTTTTAAAAAAAAGTGATTTTTTTTTTCTTAAAAAAGTTATAACAAACGGGCTCTTTATGAAAAATCAGAATTTATTTTGTGTTTGTTTACTGTAATAAAAATCACTTTTTTTAAACAAATAATTTAGTTTGTTTGGATACAACTACATAAAAGAGATTTTTTGTTACAAAATTAGTTCAATCTTTTGAAACATATTTTCTCTCTCCTCTAAAAAAAATCTATTTTTTGAAAAGTTGATCCTAATAGGTTCTCATTTGAAGCTGTTTTTAGATTATTTTTAGATTCTCATTATTTTAAAAATCTATAACAAACGGATGCAATACTCCTAACATAAGTGTTTTTTTCTCCGAAAAAACTATAACAAATGGGCTCAAAATCACAGTGATATGCGTCGTTGTCGAAATGATATTTATTTATTTTTTTATTTCATTTGAGAGTTCATAAATATATTTACAATTCTATTTATTTTCAACAGAAAGAAAAATAGAGTTGTAACTTGAGACCGACATTGTTTAGAGTTAATAAATATATTTACAACTCTACTGTTTAGAGAAAAATCAAAATCAACTTTTGGTATATCCAAAATAATGGTGAAAGTTTAAGGTGCCAAATGGGTAAGTGAAATTTTTAGTATATCCAAAATAAGAGTAACGAGAAATGTGAAATGTAGTGAGGTGATAAACAATTGTAAAATCATTTAGTATATTAAGGTATGCGGTCGAATCTATAATATTTTTCTTCTTAGTATTTAGATGGTGTGAGTTTAATCGCTATATTCTTTAAAGTAGAAAAAAAATCATTTTTTTAAAGAAAATCTTCGAATCAGTGTAAATCATATAGTCTTTTATTGTTTATTTATTAATTGAGAATTGAGCTTAAAATTGAAAGAATGCATGTGTTTCTTTAAATTGCTTGTAATTTGGTTCACTTAAGTATTGAGTTGAATCAAATTGTTCGAATTCACGAGCATAAATTAAGTCGATTTTAAGCTTAAAAGAAAAATCATGATAAGTTCAAATTGAATTTTGAGTTGATCTAGTTTGTATCAAGTCGAGTCTACTTGAACTAAATTCAACTCAACTTGATTCATTTTTAGCCCTACTTACATATACAATACTCTCTCTTTTTTCTTTTAAAGCAAAAGTTCAGGTGCGCAAAGGCATGGTATTACAACTTTAACATTCAAACTATGTTAACACCCCTCAACTACTGAAAATCATTTGTATATATGGTGCTCTCACTCCAATATATTTCAATGTTACAAAACCAACTTATAAAGAGAAGATTAGATTTATTATCGTATTTGAGATTCTTAACCAATTATAAACTAGAAAAATTGAGAGAAAGGTTATTAAAAAATCACCGTAAATATCAAACAATAAATATTCAAACATCGGAATGATTTGTGCAGTTAGATAGAAATGCAGAAGGTGCAGGGTTCTTAGTAAAAAATAAAAAAGGTGCATGGTTTATTGACAAATTTTCAGGGGTTCATTGACAAATTTTCGGGGGTTCAAATAGTTGTAAATAAGAATTTTTTGTTCAATTTTCATATTTTGAGGGTGTGCAGCGGCATGCTATGTATGGCTCCACCGGTTCTCTCTTGTAATTCTTTTTTTTAAGTAGTTTAGTGGTTAGAAAAATTCATCTTTAAAATGAATAAATGATGTGTTTGTGGTTTAAATTTCAACCTCTGCATAAATTGTATATTATTTTTTACCAAATAAATTGAACTCACCTAAACCTTCTTATTGTAAATTTATTGCATAACGAAAAAGATATATGGATTGAGTGATTAACGATTATCATCTCCATTAAAAACAAATATTAATCGTAAAAACAAAAATGAAAATCAAATATTGCATGGATCAGGATCCTAAGCGGGGGAAAATGGTCTTATTGACATGTGGTTTGGTACATCACTATAAGATGGAATAAACCTTTTTGAAATTGGAATATTACCAAGCAAAATGAACGGATGTGGTCCATGCAATCAAGATTCTTTTCGCTTGAGAGAGAAGCAAAATATTGGTAAGTAGATAGAACGTCCATCACAGACTCAGAGTTGTAAAGTAAGTAAATAATTTTATCATTAAAAAAACAAATAAAGTAATAACTAATTTCGGATGATTTCTTTCAAAAGATAAAAAGATTCGTAGATAATTTTGGCAAAATAAATCGATGGATGTGACTCTTTTTAGAAAATAAATTTGTTCGATGTCATGTTTTGATTAGCTCCACTCATCATTCTCATCTTATATGCCTAATCATCTACCAAACTATGCTATATTATATGCCTAACACAATTTATATTTGTGCATAATCATCTATGAGTATGTTGTTGCTCTCTCAAAGAAAAAATCTATGAGCAAGTTGTCCCAACAAAAAAATAACTATGAATAAGTTGTACGACGTTTATAAACTCAAGTAAATAATAAGATATTTAGTAATTTTTTTATAAAACATCTGTAATAATAAAATGAAGAGTGTCTCCCTATAAACATAGTAGAGTTGACAATGAGATTGCATTATATATGAGTTGGGTTTGATCCACAATTTTTTCAATTATTCACTTTAAAATGGTAAAATTCTAACAAATAGGGGATTTGATAAAAAACAAATAAAATAAAATGAAGAGTGTTATAAACATATTCTTTTCAACATCTTTATTTGTTGAATGAAATTGATATGAATACATTTTAAAAAGGAATGCACATAAAATGATAAAATCCATGTGAATTTTATCAAATAAAAAAATAAATATTAGAAAGAGATTTGGAAATAAGGCGTACATAGGATTTTTCTCATAAAATACATTGAAAATAATTATGTAAATTTTTTAAAATCAGTTTAACTTTGATTAAAACAACCGAATTTATACTGTTTGTCTCTATGTTGAAAGGTGGTCAAACACACGTCCAAGATGAAGCTCAGCTCAGATCCCAACTTCTTTATTTCTACGTAGAAACATTTCTAGAATGCAATATTTTTTTCGCAAGCTTCGACTTCAAACATATAGTTAGTCAGTGAAGGTTGACTCAGAACATCTTGTAAGAGTATGAGTTTAACTCTTATAATTAACATGAAGATATCTTTTATGGATGATCTCAAACTCCGATAGCATTAGTTGAACATTGAATATAAAATTTGACTTCTTTAACAAAAAAATAATTTTTAAATTACGTGATTCGAACAAATAAATTAAAATAAATTAATGAAATGAATTGTTTTTTTTTTAGATAGACGAGATGTCAAAGCCATCATAAATTCAAACATACAGCGGTGAAGCTCGTACAATTTTTACGAGGGACCAAATATAAAAAAGAAATTAAATATATTTTAAAAACTAATATATTAAACTTTATCAATAAGTAAAATAAATTTACAATAATTTTTACTTATATTTAGTGAAACGACAACGAAGAAAATAAAAGTTAAACAATGTTCGGCCTAACAATTTTGATATTTTTACCAGCTGGACTAGGACTTATGGGACAAAAATGAGTTGTTTGTTAACTTTAAACACATAGGACTCAAATTTAAACATTAAACTTAATCCAATTTTAATCTAAAACATTTTTTTATATAGCTTAATAAAATTTTAATCTAAAACATTAAATTTTTTTGACATAATCTAAAACAATTTTTATCTAGTCATATCGAGGTGAAACAAGTTCAACTTCAAGTAACTTTTTCCGGCCCTACTCCTTGTATTGTCCGTTTTGAATTGAATAAATTAATATTGATTTTGATTATCTTATTTTAATAATCCGTGGTTTAAAAAGAAAAAAGCGATACCGGATTGTAATACAGAAGTCCGAAACTAGTGAAGACAAGTGCCTTTAAATTCCCCGTCGCACAATTATAATCTTCCAGAACGAACCTCTCTCTCTCTCAACACACTCTCGTAAGGTACACTCGTCCTTCTCTCCTTTCATTTCTCTCTCTCTCTCTCTCTCTTTTCTTCATTCCTATTAATATTAATAACTACCACCTCTCTCGCATCTTCATCTTCTTCTTCTTTCTCTGAAACTTTTTGATTTCGTTTTTATTCGATCAGGTAATCAATCAACCATGGTGCTCTTCAATGTCTCCCGCATTGAAACTACTCCCTTCGATGGACAGAAGCCTGGAACCTCTGGTCTCCGCAAAAAGGTCTTCTACTACTTCACTCTTTTATCTCCATTCCGTTCTTTCATCGATTCATTTTATTTTCATTTTCATTATCATTCCATATATATTTTCTCATGATTATGTTATATTACTGGATCGTATTTGAAATCAGATCTTATCAATCCGATCTGTTCTCGATCACGTTGTTTTCAATCTGATTTTTACGTTTTTTTTTTTATCAATTCTGATTAGATCACAACTAAGCTAGTGAATATGTTAAGACTTTGCATGTTTAAATCAAATTTCATCAACTAAATTGTTTAATCATTATCTCCAATCACATTGTAATTTTAATTTATATCTCTTCACACCTACATCTGATTTTTTTGGTTTTTATCATCAATTGTGATTAGATCAGAACTAAACTAGAAAATCTGTTAGTAGAAGATTTGTTCAGAGTTTGCATCAAATTTCATATTCATTTTGAGCAATTAATGATCAACTAATTTGATTTGTGATTAGTAATCTGAATCACATTGTAATTTGAATCTAAATTTCAATATCAGTTTTATATGGATTTGATTGTTGCTTCTCTTTCCTTGATTATTAGCTGTTGTATCTAATAATGGATTGGGTGGATCTTTTCAGGTGAAGGTGTTTGTGCAACCTCATTACCTTGAAAACTTTGTTCAGGCATCATTCAATGCACTCACTGAAGAAAAAGTTAGAGGTTCGTGTCCATTCGTATTTTGTTTTGCCTCAAATCCGCAATAATGATATAAAATACCATCATTCAACATATCTTGTTTCTCAACATAAATCCAAATCTTTACATGTTTTTGTTTTTGAAATGTTTCCTTTTTGTGTTTCAATTATACTGCAATGTGGATTTTTTAGAACTGTACTTTCCATATCTGTAGGTGCAACACTAGTTGTATCTGGTGATGGTCGTTATTACTCGGAGCAAGCTATTCAGGTACTTTTAACATACACGCCGTCTTTGCCTTTTAATGTCGACTTCTTTGCATCATTAGAAACTGATTTATCAATTCTGCTATTCAGTGCTAGTGAATTGATACCGTCTCTATGCAAAACTTCACATTTGCATTGCTTTTAAATTGAGCTTCTTGGGTTTAAACTGATTTGTACTTTCCAATACATTAACTAGGCAAGCATTTTGACTAATTTAATGGCACATCTTGTGGTCTTTTGTATACAATTTATTATTACAGTTATGAAAATGGCTATCACTTTCAGTTAAACTAAAAAGTACAGAGTAGATATTATTTATTGTTTCTTAGCTTACTACACCATTGGGTTATGCATCTCTTCATCCTCAATAATGATTTTCTTGTATTTGGGGATATATGTATCTTGTTGCACATCATATGCTTGTCTTCTTAAAGCAATATAATATTAGATTGTACATCATTAATTATTTTCATGAATCTGTAGATTATAACTAAAATGGCCGCAGCAAATGGAGTTAGACGTATTTGGGTTGGTCTAAACGGGTTGCTTTCAACTCCTGCAGTATCTGCTGTTATACGTGAAAGAGTTGGGGTTGATGTAAGTAGTGTTTCTGTAATTTACTTCTCTTCATTCTTCCTTCTCTCTATGCATAGTTTTTTTTTTTATCCTAGGTAGTTCATGATTTTTAGCCTTACAAGTGAACATAACATTTTTTCTCCTGAATTAGAGAAAAATAGTGGATTAAACAAATGTTATTTACAGGGATCCAGGGCAATAGGAGCATTTATACTTACAGCTAGTCACAACCCTGGCGGTCCTAATGAGGTGAGTGCTGCTATGTTTTATTCTTAATCATATTTGGAGGAATACATTTTATCAGTGATTATAATGATATATGGTATAATGATTTCATGTCTGACTCTCGCATTCTATTTCTGAAGTTTGAACCGATATGCCTGACATTTAGGTTAGCCACCTAAATATTTGAGATTGACCTACGTTTCTTGGATGTAGTTTACTTGAATCATGGAGTTCATGATCAAACATATGTATTCTTCCTTCATATCTAGCTTTGATGATGATATGAAAAGTTATAATACCGGTTTACTCTTTTCAAATTCCCCATAAACTTTCAAAATGCCTAACGGTAGTTAGCGGGTCTTAGATGATAACAGTTTGTTTAGTATGATTATGATCTGATTGGAATGTTAAGACTAAATAGGATGAAATGCTGAGAAAGTGAAGTCTTCATTGCCTAGCTTGATTTAGTCTGACTTGAAATCTTGTGTTTATATGGTCACAAAAGCATTACTTACTTAGTCCCTCCCCCAAAACAAAAAACAAAAAGGCAGATAAGCTTTTTGCTGTGGTGAATCACATTTCAGTTTTGGATAATTGAAAACGATTCTGAAATTAAACATAGGAGATAGCAATTTCTTCTGGATATCAATTAGAAATAACATGAAGTTGAAAAAGGTATATTTAGTTCTTTAAATCTCCAGCCATGATGGGTTTAGGAAACAATTGGACCCACTGTGGATCTAATGCAAGTAGTCTTACTTTTCATTTGGAAGAGAGGCCCATGACTCGAACCCATGATCTCTTAGTCATACTGCCGCAATTTCAATCTTTGTGTTATGGCTCCACTTCACGCACATAACGTAACTTAATAAGATGAATATTTTCAAAGGTATGTGTTGTGTAGATGGATGTTAGCCTAGGTTAAATAAATAGAATCGGTGACTTGATTCAGATGCAAATTTTTTGTATGATATTATAGTGAGATCTTGTTGCATTGAAAACCAACTCTAAAGGATTGCTACTGTCGATTGGTTTCCATTATGCAGGATTTTGGGATTAAATATAACATGGAAAATGGTGGACCTGCACCAGAGGGAATTACCAACAAAATATATGAATACACAACAACAATCAAGGAGTACTTGATTGCTCCAGATCTGCCAAATGTACTGCTCACGACCTGTCTACATATTTTTTCCCTTATCTTTATTTATGTAATTATGTTGCTATGTGATTCATCTACCTAAACTTCCTCCCAAACATTAATTTATTTTCCCAGGTGGATATCACCACAGTAGGTGTCACAAACTTTACAGGGCCTGAAGGACCATTTGATGTTGAGGTTTTTGATTCAGCAAGCGATTATATAAAGTTGATGAAGTGAGATATTTTACAGTTATACTATTCACATTGTCTTGCACTTTTCATTTTATGAAAGAGCTTTTTGGAAATGGATTTAACCATGTCATGTTACAAGACCACTTGACCTGCACAATTGGAGAATGCTTAAGGAATCAAATATTCTTAAATTCGGCTGTGAAAGTTTGTTTTAATAAATTTGCTTGCTTTTTTCATTTAGAGTATTCAGTTTGGAGTCACTTTTGAAACAGTTGTTCTTGAAAGTATGAATTTTGATTTTCATAAGATAGTCAAACACTCTATCTACCTATGTGCTCCTACCGAGACTCAATTCTCTTCTACCCTCTGTTGAAATTTTGCAGGTCAATTTTTGACTTCGAATCTATCAGGAAACTGCTGTCATCTCCTAAATTCACATTCTGGTATCTTTTGTGAATACTGTTTAAGTTGTGATATATAATATTTTTTTTGCCCTTTTCTTCATCTCAAAACTTAATGATGATAAGTTTCTGTTACTTTATTGAAGTTATGATGGATTACATGGAGTTGCTGGAGCTTATGCAAAGCGTATTTTTGTGGATGAGCTTGGAGCACAAGAAAGCTCTTTGCTGAACTGTGTACCAAAGGTTTTATTCTCTTATGGATTATTCCATTAATAAACTTTAAGTAGCCCGACTCTGAATTATATAGCAATGACTGCTTGTTGATTTGTGGATGACTTCGTGGATACAGGAAGACTTTGGAGGGGGACACCCAGACCCCAATTTGACATATGCAAAAGAATTGGTTGCTCGTATGGGGTTGGGAAAATCAGAATCAGAGGGTGAGCCCCCAGAGTTTGGTGCTGCTGCTGATGGTGATGCAGATCGCAACATGATACTTGGTAAAAGGTAATGGAGCCCTTAACTTGTGACAAGTTTAAATATTTTCCACTATTTGTTTTTTATTTACACTTCTCTCTTGTTTATTAGGTTTTTTGTCACTCCTTCGGATTCTGTGGCCATTATTGCTGCAAATGCTGTTGAAGCAATACCATACTTTTCTGCTGGCTTAAAGGGAGTTGCCAGGTTTTCATCATATTTACAAGTAGATTATCTAGATAGTTGTTACAAAAGGGCTAATCATATGCGTTTCTAGTAGGACAATGAAATAGGAAGGAACTCAATTGAATTTAATACAAAGATGCAATATAAGTGTTTGTATATATATTGCCCCACTGTCCCAGAGTTCTTTATCTGCTACTTGTTCTTGAGCTTATTTCCTAGCAATTTGATCTTTTAGAACCTGACCTCACAACACTATTTTTACCAGTATATATCAACTTTAGCTGTAAATGTTTTGTAGGAGCATGCCAACCTCTGCTGCCCTGGATGTTGTAGCCAAACATCTGAATTTGAAATTTTTTGAGGTATACTGTTTCTAATGTCTTGAAGTGTGAAAGTGATCACAGTTGTTTTTAGACAGTTATTTAATTTATTATTCAAAATCAGGTCCCCACGGGTTGGAAGTTCTTTGGTAATTTAATGGATGCTGGATTGTGTTCAGTTTGCGGTGAAGAAAGTTTTGGGACTGGTAGGTGTTTGCTGCGACATTAGGAGGAGCTATCTACATCCTTTAACCGTACTCAAACCTCTTATTATGTATGATTGTTGTTGTGTTTGTGGATAGGTTCGGATCACATTCGTGAGAAGGATGGAATCTGGGCAGTTTTGGCCTGGCTATCTATACTTGCATATAAAAATAAAGATAATCTTGAAGACAAGCTTGTAACAGTTGAAGACATAGTTCGCCAGCATTGGGCTAAGTATGGGCGTCACTATTATACTCGATATGACTACGAAGTATGATTCAATTACAGTTATTCTACTTTAGTACAATTCCTTCTGAATATCAGTTAACCTAATCTATTCCCGCCCCCCTTAAAGAATGTGGATGCAGGTGCAGCAAAGGAATTGATGGCACATTTAGTCAAACTGCAGTCCTCACTTTCAGAAGTCAATGAGTATGTTAATATTAATACTCAACATTATTTAAACTTTGAGATAGCCTACAGTATGTTTTCCTCGTGATGAAGTATAAGATTTTCAAGTCTGACTAAGACGTGACATGATCTTGGTCGTTGATATTTAGAAAATAGAAAATGTCTTCTACTTCTGAATAATGACCTCCATGGATATTTAGCAGTGCTTTCTTATACGTATGGTACTTATTACACTTCTAAAATACTCTTCAAGTGAGAGCTGAGCTATACTAGCTTGTAACTTTTTTATTGAAGGCGTTAAATAAGAGATTTACAAATAGAAAACACACAGAACGGACGACCCATTAACCAAAAAATTGAGCCATCATTGAACAAAATCCTTGCCAACATCTGGGCAGACTTCTCCAGGAGTCATGACTTAAAATGAAATGTAAAACTCATTATCCATATCAAAAGAACCTAGGTAACTAGCACTTCCTGAACGAGCATACCAGTGGCGATGTCTTGTATACACAACTCCAGAAGTCTTTTTTATCTTTCTTTGCTGCCACTTTGAATATGCTATCCTTCTTCTGATTACCTCCGGTGCTGAGCCTCTTTCCTGTCTTGCCTCAGTGCCTAGGTAGCCACATCAGCTGCTCTTTCATGATGGTCATGGTCTATTTTTCATTGTAGGGCCAGTTTGAAAATACAGTTTCGTGATTATTCAAGAGTAAGTCCAAAACTAATGA
>Ga0209282_1001539_pt1 | contig 12718 bp, 7 predicted proteins | sample Mtrugardesep15_FD_187529 | JGI IMG/M metagenome (GOLD analysis project Ga0209282, IMG submission 187529) | Root nodule microbial communities of legume samples collected from California, USA - M. trunc garden sep15 (SPAdes) (version 2) | ecosystem: Host-associated > Plants > Roots > Nodule...
AAGGAAATAGTTATATATACTTGAAAAAATAGTTATAATAAAATAGATAGAAGTTGAAAGAGTATTTGACTTCAACGAACTCATCTCTCTCATAACACTGTTAGAAATTCTCTACTTCTTTTGGTGAGTGTTTATCAACCCTGTTCTTGTTAATTTTTGCCATTTTATGTATTAGCTTCGTAACCCACAAAATTTGATGAATTTGGGTATATAATTTTGTATCTGCGTTTTCTTAATTTTTCTCTTTTATAACCTATTTTTCTTAAATGAATTCTTTTCATTTTTTTCTTGGTGAATAAATTGATTCAAATGGTTATATTTTCAATTTTTTTTAGAATTCCTCAATTCTGTGTAATTTATTCCATTTTATAGTCATGAAATGAAATGAATGAATTTGTTTGAATTGTGATTTCAGCTTTTGGAGATGAAGAAATCTGTGTCTGCCACAAATGTTAAGGTTAGCAACCATTTACCTGGAGATCTTGTCTTCTCTATCTTGTCAAAATTGCCTCTAAAATCTTTGAAGCGATTTGGATGCGTACGCAAATCATGGTCCTTCTTGTTTGAAAACCTTCATTTCATGACCATGTATCGCAACTACTTCCTTTCTAATAATCATTCTTATTATGATGATACTTCTATCCTCCTAAACCATACAAATATTCCTTTGCCCGGTGATGCATTTTACGATACTTTGTATATACTTTCTGGTGAGAGGTTTGAGCATAAGGTCAAATTAGACTGGCCACCTCCATTTCATGATGATGACCGTTTTATTGATATTTTGAGTCAAACTAGTGTCAATGGGACTCTTTGTCTTGCAAAAGATTGTGACCCAAAATGTGTTTTTTGGAACCCTACTACAGATGAATTCAAGGTCATTCCATCCAGCCCTTTCCTGTCTAAATTGTCTCAATCACGTTATGTGGACCCTATAGTTTATTTTAATGGTTTTGGTTATGATCATGTTAGAGATGATTATAAGGTGATTCGGCATCTATCTTCCTATCCAAAAACTGATGTAGATGAGCCATGGGAGGATGATTTATCTCTTGACAATACCGGCGTAGATGAGCCATGGGAGGATGATTTATCTCTTGACAATACCGGCGTAGATGAGCCATGGGAGGATGATTTAGATTTCTACCATATGTGGGAGATATATAGTCTAAGAAGTAATTCTTGGAGGAAACTTGATATTGAAATGCCTTCTAGACATGCAAATGAGAAATTGTATATGGATGGAGTGTGTCATTGGTGGGGTCTACTAGTTGACGTTAATAGTGCTGAGGCTGAGCCACGATTGGTGTCATTTGACTTATGCAATGAAGTGTGCCTTACAACACCGTTTCCCTCATATATAATTGAACGTTATGATCTTTTGCATTTGACATTGTTAAATGGGTCCATTGCTTTCATAAAATATGATGAAACAACTACTTTTCACATAAATATCTTGGGTGAACTTGGCGTGAAGGAATCATGGGTTAAAGTCTTTGTTTTTGACCCCTTACCTTGCATTGTACGTCCAATCGGAGCAGGGAAGAAAGGTGATATATTCTTCATAAAAGATGATCATGAACTAGTTTGGTTTGATATGAGTACTCAAATGATTGAAGAGCTTGGTGTTAAAGGAGACAAGGATTTTTCCCATATAACAATTTATAAGGATAGTCTTCTCCCAATTGGAGGTTTATGAATTTGGTTAGTAGTATAGTATCTTACCTTGTACACATATTGGCTTGTCAAGTCCACACCTATTGTAATTGCTATTAAGTATATGACAAATCTATAGAAGCTTTATGATGATAATATAGATCTTACTGTTTCAATTTTATTTCGTAGTCTTACTGTTTCTATTCAAAAACATATTTACTTTCCATTTTAATTGTAAGAATGATAATATTTATCCATTACGTAATGGCCTTCAATTTATGTAGAAAAATAGCTTTGCTTGTGCTATATTATTTAAAGAAGCCAACTATGGAAATCTAATGGAATAAACCACCTATCAAAATTCAAACACAGATATCATCCATCTTCCCTCATGTTTTACTTTCAGTCTTGTTTTTGAAATATACTCTTATAGTTTACGTTTTCCTTCTAAAAGATGTTTTGGCTATAGTGCTTGATGTTATAATTTTTCTCCATCTTTCCCCTATAATCTATATAAAGATTGTTGAAATTGTTTACAATAAGCCATTGGTGAGCCTTTAAATGTTTCGATTTAATTTTTCTGTTCTTCATGTTACGTTTGAGGTGAGACAACCATAAATCTTATGTGAAAGTTTGTGTTTTTGTTGAGACTGGTTGTTTTGTCAATGTAGACAATGGCAAAAGTGCGTCCTCATTCGAAAATCGCACGTGTCATGCAACATTTACAGACCCAGTAACACCTGTTTTTAGAGCATTGATGAAAGAGTTCCATCATGTCATAATAGACAATGTTTTCTACTTTGTTTGCTATTTTCATTTTCTTTAAAATACCATGCAATAGTTTTCTCTTTGCCAGACTCTGTTTTAATTTTCCTAGACTCTATTTTATGCTTCAAAGTCACAGTCTAGTTCACTCTCAGACATCAGTCATACAATCCTTTGCTTTGCCAAATTTCAATCTTGTCCAAGGGAGAGGGTGGCGGCTTGCGTTGGATCTCTGTGGTTGTTACCGAAAGCATAAAAACAGAGTAAAACTGCCACAGGCAGGGACGAGACGAAGGGGACTACTTGTCTCTAAGAACTATTTGTTTTCTCATCCCTGGAGCCATCTTTTTGCCAGTATATTCACTATTCCAGGGTTTGTGACGATCTGATTACTTTTTTCAATTCCATGTCTCTGCTCCTCCTCCAATCTCTATAGTTCAAGCTTATGTCAGCGACCAAAGGTTTGGTTTCCTAAATCCTATAACTAATGCGGTTTTTCGTTTATGAATAGGATAATTGGAGAATTTTAAACTTTTCTATGCATGCCTAATTGATTCCCTCCTTCACATTCTAAAACGTGTTATCTCAAAATGTTGAAATTGTTGTAAATAGTATTTGCTTATTTTGTGCTCAACTTCACTCACAATTTTGACATTTCAATGATTAGGAAAGCCTTGTTAAAAGTGATTGTTGATTTTGGAACCATACACTTGGTGTGTTACCCAAAGCAACTACGTTCACTTTTTGCACTTCTTATTTATATCTTATTCCATGAATAGGATGCTGTTGTAGTATCTGCTAATGATAAATCTTGAACTCAAGATCTTAATACATTGGATTGAATAATCATCATGTAATTGTATTAGGAACTAGGAAGACATGTAAATAGGAGTTATGCCAAAAGTTATGGCATCTGCTTTTGTGAGAATATCTTTTCTCCTTTTGTGCCCTTTTAGTTTGTTTGTCTGACATTGATATTTCTTTATTAAGCATTCTTGGCAGTGTGACATATGTGAAACTAAATCTTAACAAGAGGGTTTTGTAAGGAATTCAAAATATTATGTTATTCTGTCAAACTATTGTTATGGATTTCTTTTTGTTCATACCCATGACTTGATTGTTAGCACGTTCCCTTGTTTCTGATAATGCTAGTCTAATAAAATATGTACTTTGGATTTATTTAACAGAGGCAACTTTTGATATACTAAAAAGACTTAACATAGTCAAATTTGGCGGTAGAGTGATTGCTGAACTTTTTATTTTGGACTTGCCATGTGAAATAAGATTTCCTTCTGGTTGGATGATATTAAAATATACAAAAGCAGTTCAATAGTGTGTCTGAGCAACTTCGTCTTGTTTGTGAGGGTCAAATTTGTATCATACTATCATATTTACTCAAGACCTGAAGGTTATAAATATTTTCTGTATTCAAGTATATTTATTGTTTAATCTTTCTTTTATATTGACAGCTGAAATTCTTGATAATTTGCATAGATATTTTCTGTGCAAGGCGCCACGAAGAAATTCCTCCTGAATGTTAGTCGCACCACAGGTATATGATGCTGCATAATATTTTTCTATTAAGAATATGTCCGTTCATTTTGCGGGAAAAATGGTCACACTATTGAAACTTGTTACAAGAAACATGGATTTCCACCCGACTTCAAGTTTAGAAATGGAAATGTAGCAATAAATGCTGTTGAAAAGGATGAAAATACTTTCAAGGCAGATGAATTCATGAAGACTAAGGAGCAAGTTGTTCCTTCTTTTAGTGTTGAAGAACATCAAGCTTTACTCTCACTGTTGAAATCTAGTAGCTTGAAGAACACAGATGGAGCAAGTGTCCACACTGTCAACAATGCTTGTACTACTCATCATGCTAGTGAATTTGAAGGTCCTTTCTTATTGTTGCTCTGCTTACAGAAGTAAAGATAATTGGATCATAGATTCGGGAGCATGGGATCATATCTGCAATTCCATGAATTGGTTTAAGAGGCATAAGAAAATAAATCCTATTAATGTTCAATTACCAAATGAAAGTTTTGCTAGAGTAGAAATTGCAGCGGAAGTTCATATTTTTGGTTTTCTCATATTGCACAATGTCTTGTATCTGCCCCAATTTAACTTCAACTTAATTTCCATATCCAAGCTTGCAAAGTTGAATTACTGCTTTTCCTTGTCTGGTGATGTGTGTTACATTCAGGACTCCCAGAAGAAAGTGATTGGTTCTGGTAAGCTGAAACAAGGACTTTACCACATTGAAGATTCTACAAATAATATAGACAAGGATTTTATAACTTCTGCAAATTCTGTAAGTAGTACATTTTGCTCTGCTGTAAGTGTACCAGAAAGTGCTCTTTGGCACTTTAGACTTGGGCATGTTGCTCAACCTGTTTTAGCAAAACTGTCTTAGCAAGTTCCTTACAATCATGTTGATAAGCCTGGTATTTGTGATGTGTGTCACTTTGCTAAACAAAGAAGGAATAATTTTCAAAGTTGTAATAGTAGAGCTTTGAATCCTTTTTCTCTTTTGCAGATGGATATATGGGGGCCATACACTACTCCTTCGGTGCATCATCATAGGTATTTCTTTACTGTTGTAGACGATTATAGTCGACCTACTTGGGCTGTTATGTTAAAAAGCAAGTCAGAAGTCCAATATTGCATCAAAAAATTTATCTTGATGATTGAGAATCAATTTAATACTAATGTCAAGCAAACCAGGTCAGACAATGGACCAGAATTTAACTTGTCAGAATTTTATTCTACAAACGGTATTATGCACTAAACTAGTTGTGTCGTGACCCCTCAACAAAATGGAAGGGTTGAACGTAAGCACCAGCACATTTTAAATGTAGCTCGTGCCCTCCTTTTTCAATCAAATTTTCCAAAAAGGTTTTGGTGCTATTCCATTCAGCATGCTGTCTATATTATCCATGGAGTTCCCTCAAGGCTCCTTCAAGACAAGAGACCTTATTAGTTGCTGCAACTTCCCGCTCTTGACGTGCTTAGAACATTTGTTCTCTATGTTTTGCTTCCACAAATCATGAACACATATCAAAATTTGATCATAGGTCGAAGAAATGTGTTTTCACTAGATTCAAACCCAGAGTCAAAGGTTACTTGGTTCTTGATCTCCAATCTCATCAAATTTTAGTAAGTAGAGATGTTAAATTTCATGAGCTTACGTTTCCTTACAGACACCAATATTGATGCCACTTCTCCTCCTTGGTAATACACTCCCATTGACATTGTCTCAGATTCTTTATATGAACTTACCACTGAGACCACACACAATACTCCTAACATAACCCACTTCTACACCTACAGCTTCTCCACCTGAAGTTACTACACTTATTCCATCAGCCACACCTCCACCACTCCAGGTATACGCCAATCCACCAGAGTCACCAAAATCCCTACCCATCATGCAGACTATTACTGTAATGTCTCTACTTCATCTACTGCTCACAAAGCTTTTTCTCTTTCTCTTGACTCTCTAAACAAGCCCTCCTCATATGCTGAAGCTAGCCAATATCCCTGCTGGGTTGATGCAATGCAAGCAGAGATTTCTGCTTTGGAATCCAACCAAACTTGGACCATTGTAGATCTTCCACCTAATGTTATTCCGATTGGAAAAAAGTGGATATTCAAAATTAAAAGGAACTCAGATGGGACCATAGAGCATTTCAAAGCGCGACTAGTAGCAAAAGGATACACTCAAACGGAAGGCTTGGATTACTTTTACAAATTTTCTCCAGTTGGCAAAATCACTACAGTCAGACTTGTTCTTGCTTTGGCCTCTATTAACAAGTGGCATCTTCACCAATTGGACATCAATAACACATTTCTTCATGGTGAACTGCAAGAGACTGTTTACATGGTTATTCCTCCTGGATTTCCTAGTTCTAAACCAAATCAAGTTTGCAAATTGTTAAAGTCTTTATATGGACTATGGCAAGCTAGTTGCAAGTGGTTTGAACGACATTCTGCTTGGTTATGTGCAGGCATCTTCAGATCATTCTCTGTTTATCAAGAACAATTCCTCTACTTTCACAGCTTTAATTGTATATATAGATGATATTGTCCTTGCGGGTACCTCTCTTGATGAATTTACTTTCCTGAAACAAACTCTGCACAAGGAATTTGGAATTAAGGACCTGGGAATTCTGAAGTTCTTCTTAGGCCTGGAGGCAGCCCATTCTCCTAAAGGGATCTCTTTCTCTCAAAGGCAATATTGTGTTGACTTACTTGCAGACACAGGTCTCCTAGGTTGCAAACCGGTATCTACTCCTTTGGACCCTGGCACTCACTTGTACCATGATGATAGTGGTCCATCCACATGTTGCTGAATACAGATGGCTTGTAGGTCGTCTCTTGTATCTCACTACAACTAGACCCAACATTAGCTTTGCAACACAACAATTGTCTCAGTTTCTATCTCAGCCTACATAAAAACACTTCAAAGCTGCCCAAAGAGTCTTCAAGTACCTTAAAGGATCACCCAGTCAAGGCCCTTTTCTTTCCCTCTGATTCCACAATCCAGTTACTTGGATTTAGTGATGCTGACTGGGCTAGCTTCCCTGACACATGCCGATCTGTCAGTGGGTTCTGTTTTTTCATTGGCCGCTCTCTTATCAGTTGGAAATCCAAAAAGCAGACCACAGTGGCTCGTTCCTCTTCTGAGTCCGACTATCGTGCTCTTGCTTCAGCTTTGTGTGAATTGCAATGGCTATCCTTCCTTCTGCGTGACTTATCTGTTCATTGTTCCAACACACCAGTACTATATTGTGATAACAGCAGTGCCCTTCACATTGCCGCCAATCCGGTGTTCCATTAACGTATTAAACACCTATATATTGATTGTCATGTTGTAAGGGAGCATGTTGATTATGGGATCATGAATCTTTTGCCTATTGCCTCTTGTGATCAACTGGCTGATCTATTCACTAAAGCCTTGCTGCGAAAATTGTTTAGCAAATTCATTGTCAAGCTGGGACTTGTTAACATTTTCCAACCCTCAGCTTGCGGGGGGGTATCAACCATAAAACAGAAAGATGGTTAGAGTTAGTTCAACGGGCTTATAAACTGTTAAGAGTCAGTTAGATATAGCATAAGACTTATCCATTTTCTGTATCGGTATATATACTTCCTTGCTGTACATTTTGTTTTTCAAGTAATGAGAATGGATCTTGCTTCTGTTCTTCTTTTCCACTCTCTCATTCCTTCGTATTTTAGATTCCTGATAGTATATGAGAATAAAATTGAGGCACCATGGTTGAAACTTTGGAGAAAATATCACATCATTATGTCACTCAATAAAAAAATCATGCTTGATTTGTTAATTTTTCTTATATTAATCTCAAGAAACTAGTGTGGTAGTCCAGAAATTTCCTTCTAAAGATGCCAGATCAAGAATAAATTGAGTAAAGTCAGCACAATTAAACATTTGTGTGTGTATACATAAATATATTGAAGAAATTACACCAAAAAAAAAAAAAATCTTCATTATTAATAAACTTTATTGATGCATATGGAGTTAAATGAGGCCTTGGGCATTGTAGGTATTCCGATGATAGTATGGGAATATGCATACTAAACATACTTTTCAATCAAAAACTTAGTAAAAGACATTATAATCATGAAAACTAAGAAAATTCCAATGATACTACTTAACAAATAAGTATTCAAAATAAGGTTTGAAAAAACACCTGCCTTTCCACTTCATCATAAATTCATAATGACGTGAACTCTGAAGGAAAATGTCGCGGAAAAATGAAACTTAAGTAGTTGTTTCAATAAAGACATTAAACTATAATTTGTGGATTGTTTCGAACAAAATGAAATGGTAAAAACCAGTTTTCAAGCTAAAATGACAAAATCTAGAGAATCATTACTCAAAGCATACTTCCAAATTACTAGAGTAGAGTGCCTAGGACACTCATATTTCCCAGCCTCCTTCCAAGTAAACAACATTTAGGTAAACATCAAGTTCAAATGCAGCATAACCATAAATAATCAACCATTCACACCTGTTAGGTTTCAACTACTTAAACTTCAAGGACTGGGACAATTTACGACAAAATACTTAAATTCAAGGATTAAGACACAAGTAAAACTAAGTGGAAGTAAAATGATATTTATAACTTGTAAAATGGAGTAGTTCAGCATTAGGATGGGAGTGACGAAGATGCTTTCAATTTGACGATTTTCTGCTGCATGAGGACAAAGGCTGCTGGAGGTGGGCGGCGTTAGGACGATGATTTGATTTCCTGTTTGACGATTTCCATCAGCGTTGAAGAACCAGACGTCGGAGGTGGACAACCTTACGTCAACGAATGATGGAGGCGGGGGACATAGCAACGATGTGATACACTCTGTCGATTTTCTGGTTCACCCCTTCTACTACTGCGGTGATGCAGTGTTTTGATTTTCTTCTTAAAAAACTTAAAATATGAGACACATGGCATGAAACCAGCGCTTGGATTAATCTGATGGGATCGTACCTACAACTTTAATTATGTGTTCAGTGTGCCCAAGCATGCCAGAGACAATTTAGTTCCAAAAAAAAGTCAGCAAACAACAATAGAAAGCTTGCAATCTGAACATGGAATGCATATATAGAGGCAGAAACTACTAGTTGTCTTCACCACAGCAAACTCCGCAGTATATTGGCTTTTAGAGTATATTGTGCAGCCTAATGCATGTAAAAGGTTTAAAAATTAACAAAACAAATGTTACTCAGATAGACAAAGTAGCCATTGCTATTTGCATTAGGCTTAATTTATAAGGTCTTCCTGACTTGACCAACATTATTACAGCACATAACTCAAAATTAGCAACAAGAATCAACACCCGAACAACATGGAAACAAACTAAAATTTGAATCATCATAAAATCGAGCAAAAAACAAAAGAGAAAAATGATTTGTAGCAAACACACATTCTCTTGCAGAACAATGGAGAAGAGGAAGCGATTTGTAGCGAAAGCTCACCTTCTCGTGAGAGAGATATGAAAATCAGTGAGGAAAAGCCATGTATTAACTTACATGTTAATGTTTCATTGCAAGTCATGCTGAGAAACCCCTTGACCCACTTTCAGAAACTGTAAGTGTGCATTTTTATAACTAAGTAGATATACTTATGGAGTTTAGATTAACATCACAAAGTTGTAGGAGACAGAAAAACGACAAGATTTCTATATGCCTCCAATAGTTAAGGAAGAAGCTCCATCATTAAGGGGGCACAAATCTGGTAAATTATAGTTCTTCCTGGTTAAGGTAGTTAGCAGTTTTACACATCAAGGAAATTTCCAGAATTGTTATAGATGCTTGAGAATTGTAACAATCCAAAAAGTCTAAGTCTAACCATATAATTGGTTGACTCTGATGGTAATGGGCAAATTGTTTGGGACAAAAATTGTTATTAGTTCATGTTGAATCTTCTGGCTCAATGTTTCATCAAAAATATAAATTAAATAACACCGGACAAACGGAGAGATACTTTGCAGAAATATTCTTACACCCAAAATAGTATGCAGTATCCCAAGAAAATATTCTTCGTAGCGTTTTACACCGAAATCCCAAGAAAATATGTGTGCAAATTATCAAAAATTTCAGAGGTCAATATAAGCGAAATATCAAACAGTAAATATACTTACATACAGTAATATTATAACCTTAAGGTCTAGAGTAAATATGATACGAATTTGACCCTCACAAACAAGACGAAGTTCCTCAGACACACTATTGAACTACTTTTGTATATTCTAACATCATCCAACCAGAAGGAAATCTCATTTCCTATTGCATAGAGTCCAAAATCAAAAGTTCATCAATCTTATTTCATTTGCAGATATTACTAGACTGTGATTTTGAAGCATAAAATAGTATAGTCTAGGAAAATTAAAATAGAGTCTGGCACATAGAAAACTATCACATGGCATTTTGAAGAAAATGAAAATAGCAAACAAAGTAAAAAAAGATAAATGGAGAATTCTTGTCAAAAAAACATTGTCTATTATGACACGATGAAACTCTTTTATCAGTAACATGGCAATTCTAGTATTAGTATTCCTATGTCATCTCTATGGCAATTCAAACGTTGCCATGTATCCTTCTATTTATAATGATAATAAATTTGATAAGCAGAAACATTTACCATATTCATTGAATACTTCACATGCTGCTTCTAATTTTGAAATTTTGACACTTGATATGTGAGGTCGTATCTCGGTTTCTTTTGTGCATGGTCATAAGTATTTTCTTACTATTGTAGATGATCATAGCATATATGTTTGGATTGTTCCTTTTAAACAGTTTCTATGGTTCTCTTGCCATCATTCATCATAAATCTTGAGTTGAAACTCCCCCAACAAAATGGGAGAGTTGAGAGAAATCATCAACACTTCTTTTATTTATGCGGAATCCAAACTTTGAAACACTTTTTGGTCATATATGCTTTATGTCATGTTGTGTTTCTTATTAATCGTATTCTCACTCGTATCTATAATATAAGAATCAATCACCGCATCAAGTACTCCATATTCTATTCCTGATATCTTTGTGTTCGAGGTATTTTGCTATCTTGCTTTCTGCTTCTACTTTACAATCTCAGAGAACCAAATTACAGTCTAGAGCTAGAAAGTATTTTTTTCTTGGGTTACAATTCAGGATATAAACGCTATGTTCTTTTTTATCATTCCATCAAAGAAATATTTGTTTCCAGACATGTCATTTTCCATGAATAGATATTACCCTACCTGCTAATTCTTCATCTGCTACTCAAAATTGAGAATGTTTTCCGTCTCAGTCAGTAAATCCTGACAAACATTAATTTTTCATGAACATATATTACCCCATCCTGTTAATTCTTCACTTTACAAACATTTTCCAGTCTGTAGAAGAGTATATTATTTTTGTAAATATTTCTTTATTGCATGGAGAATATATTTTGTGAATATAGAAAATTAATTGCTAGCTCCTTCTTCAATGTGCTATGGAAATAATACAAGTTACTGGGTACAATTTAGACCAAGAAAAAAAATACTACGCTTATGTAAAATTTGAGATAAATTGAACGTCAGGTGTAGTTCTTTCCAATTTAGGATTAGTTATTTTAAACTTTAGAGTTTAGAGCTTCTATTTTCTCTACATACTAACGAAACATTTATCTTATAGTTCAAGTAAGATATATAACTAGTATTTCGATGCTTGCTTCGGTGGCATAGCCCTTGGACCGGCCATGTTTCAATTCAAAAATTAAAAATAAGTTAGCAGTATATTATATTTTTATCAAATAGTCTGAATAGAAATTTATGGAGGCATGAGGACCTTTGAGGTGTTCGGGGTTTGAAACCTGATTTTTGATATATTATGCAATGTGTCTATTACAAACTAAGCTAAGTTGATAGGGAATTTTAGATGACATGGATCATTATAATATAAAGGAGATCTTTTATTTTATTTTATTTTGTTTGAAAGGAAAAGAGGTCTTTTTTGATAAATTCTATTTTACTAGTAGATGTATGTTAAGAAACTAGTGTATAACATTGCCGCAAAATAAATTATCATTAATAAAGATGGGAGTTGTGATTGTACCCAAAAAAGAAGAAGATGGTAGTGTGAAGTTCTGAAATTCATGCGACAATTGAATATATAAACAAATTTTTCATGTTTGATGGGTTGGCTGTTCTTTTCTTAATTAAGTTGGCTGTTCTTTACTCAATTAATCAGTAGTTTAACAATTTACTTATTCTTAGTATCTAGATTTCTATAAGGCAAAATTTGTACTTACATGTAATTTAGGAATTGCAATTATAACGTTGCTTGCTTTTCCCTTTCTTATCAACTTCAAACAAAATTGGAATTTTATGTAAATAAATTGGTAGTGGAAACGGGGCGTGGAATAACATTAAACAAACGAAAGGAGTAGTCATCGGTTTTCATAACCTTTTCCATCCATTGTCTACATGTGTGAATTAATTCACGTGTTAGAGGAGAAGTTTGTGGTAGATTGGACTTTGCACCCCAATGATATATTTCCATCTAAGAATCTTTGTAATGTGAGACTTTAATACATCTTTAAGCCTCATGTGATCACATATAGCGTGTGTCCTGTGTTCCTGAGTTAAATTTCTAAATTGTCATTTTTAACCAAACTCTAATACATATTTAATGAGGTTGGATCTCATTTTAAAAATTAGTTCATAAGATGAGGTGTTCAACCATTTATACGCATCGATCGATCTAGTGGCTTGGAAACCTTAGCAATACGGAACTTCAATACAAACAATTATA
>Ga0209282_1001541_pt1 | contig 12706 bp, 6 predicted proteins | sample Mtrugardesep15_FD_187529 | JGI IMG/M metagenome (GOLD analysis project Ga0209282, IMG submission 187529) | Root nodule microbial communities of legume samples collected from California, USA - M. trunc garden sep15 (SPAdes) (version 2) | ecosystem: Host-associated > Plants > Roots > Nodule...
TAAAAAAAAAAACCCACTAAAAATAAATAGGTTGTTGAAACATGCAAGCCTCATCATCACCCACTCCCAAAAATGAAAAGAATAAGATGTAAAAATATTACATCCACAAGAAAATGAATGAGAACCAAACCCTAAATGGCTATGATAAAAATGGAGAATGAAAAAAAGTGAAGCAAAAACTATTTGCTTCATCTTTGGTGATCATATAGATCTTCTCCAAATAATCACAACCATTTATATATATGTCATTCTCTTTCATCTAATCATTGATGTTAGAGATTGAAAAACAACTTCTTGACAAGGAATAGTGAGGCCCATATCATGATCAAAACCAAATTCTTCTTCAGCTTGACGAAGTAGTGATTGAAACTCAGGATGAGTTAAAAAAGATATTGGAACAATATATCTACTACGGTTTTCACCTACGTAGACAGGAAAATGACCTTTTGGAACATCCATAGGTAGTTCATTATCATCATACTCATTTTTCTTTCCTAAGCTTGAACATCTTTTGAGGATTTGTTTCAAAACTGCATTTTGAGGTAGTTTGTTGGAGTATTTCTTGATAATGGCCATTGTTTAGTAAAAGATGAGATTGAGAAGTAGTGGTGAATGATGAAAGGTGATGTAGAATGTGGTGTGGAGAGTGGTGATGATGAAGTAGTATTTGGGGGGTGTATTTATGGAGAGTTTTTGGGATCATAGAATAGAGGGGCCATGTGGAGTGTGGGGACAATGGAAAAGACAGACCACGGGTGTATTGGGGTTAGTGTATTGTGAGTACAAAGGACATGGTGGGACCCAGTACCATTGGCTATACTACTCTTTGTTTCTCTTCTTCATGCCAACATGGACCCATTCTTCAAGTACACAACCTTGTTAATGGTTTGGTTTCATTTTCAACCTCACCGATTTTCTTTATTTGCATTATTTTTTTGCCTTCATTCCTTAAAAGGGTAATTATTTTTTGGGCTCTTAGTTAGGCTTAAAGGACATAAAAAGCAACCAATTTTTTAAAATCTTTTCTTGTTTTCTTTTGACTGAAATTTTGGATAACCTTGTATATCATTACAATAATCATGATGTTGTTTTTAATATTTGATTATTGTGTATACTTGTGTTTAGAGTACGCATATTCACAAGTTTACTTTACCTAAATCTGTCATCCTTCCTTTGTGGACTTGGATGGCCTACTTTCGCAATCTCATGCACTAATTGAGCTTATAGTAGTTACTACCAGTTGTGCACATGCATTATAGATAATATATATATTGTAAATTTGCTAAATCAATTTCAACCACAAGATTATTTATTAATAATCGTCAATATCCTTACTACTATGAATATAATTGTCCATAGGGAGAGCTCAATAGTGGAGAACCCTTATACACACTAGTGTTGAACCATCTATACATATATATTTTTATTATTAGATCAATAAATTTTATAATACCTCATTCAATATTAAGATTTATTGATCCAATAATAAAAAAAATATATATAAGGAACAATATCGACCTTATTAAAAAAAAAGAGAACAATATCGACCTCGCTTGTGTACCATAGAACATAGAACTAGTCTACAAACAATTCACTTCTTAAGTGAGTTTTTCTAATATGGAGCTCACAATCTCATTCGTATTATTCATGTTTTGATGATAGAAAATCCATTATCCAATCTTTGCTTAATGTTTCCGTACAATTAAAATTCTATCCATGTTTGGTATACTTTAAAGTTGAAATCATTCTAAAAAAAGTGTGGCCAGTATAGACTCACATCTAATCCAATATATAGTGGCAAGACTTGATATAGACCATCAAAAGACGACTTCATTTCATTATCATCGTTCCAACCATCGTACTTAATTAGGCTGTCTTGCACTAATCTTCTACTTTGGACCCTGCCTCGTTGTTGAGCCACTGCTCTACAACATTCCTCCATGGTTTAGATAACCTTTCGTAAACGTCTATAAATCAATTGTGCCAAGGTACATAAATTGGAAAGTGTTTTGGACAGGACTAAAGTCCGATTCCTCAATGGATCATATTATTCCTAGTCACTAGCTAGAGCACGGAGCATCCCATAGACTCGCCTTAAAGGCACCAATCGAGGGTCGCCTAAAGACATCTAGACCGTCCGTTTCGGATCCTAACTACACTACATTAATTTGCTCACACGTATCCAAAGAGAATCTGTCCAAACTAGGGTTTTGGGGTCTTAAAACCCTAATCTATCCACTATAAAGGCGCTAAAAATCTTATATATATTTAACACATTCTTACTTGATCGTTGGAGTGTTTGTAAATACATTATCCCCTTTCGGAGGAACAAGATGAGCCGTTGTTCAAGTCCACATCTCAAATAGTCTGATACCATTTACTCATGTGCCTTTCTTTTACACGTTCGAATTCATGGTAAATTTGACAAAATTGAAATAAACCACTGTAATTTTGCAATAACTATAATTAGAATTTCAACAAATCCACCTTACATCCCAACATGCACTAACATAAATAAAACTTGTCGTTTTTGTGGAGTGTAAATATGTTCGACAATGAGTGTGTGGAAGTTTTAAGTTTAATTTTCTTTTATTCACCGCCATTTTCTCCCCAATGTACTCGTTTGTACAACCTGGTGATGATTTTGACTTATGTGATTGTTGGAGTTATGACTTATGATACTCTGATGAGAGACACATGAAATGAAGCAGAAACCCATGTGTTTCTTACATTTTACTCGTACTTTCAACCTTTTTCACCTTAGTCTTATTCCTTTACCTCTAAAATTCAAAGTTCAACACTCCCCACATAATATTGAACTATATATCGTAATTAAATAGTGATTTGAATACAAATTAATTAGCCTATATGTCCTCTGTATCTATTCTGATTTTTGAAATACTGATTGGTATTAATAAGAACAAACCATATAACCAGCTAGCTAAGTTGTCGAGGAAACTTTCAATATGAGCCTGGAGAGGTCACATTCAACAAAATGATTGGTCGGTTGGTTCTTTTCTAGTATGACATTCGCATTAATTGTTCAAATGGAAAATCAGTACAGCTATAAAAGGATAACCTCAATGCTTAACCAAGTTATCATAAATTCAACTATATGTGACTCAAATGTCACGTTGGCATGTAATTCCTCCAGTCTTAAATATAATAACAATGTCGATCTATTCGGTCAAAATTATTCAGGTTAAACATATATACATTTTTTGCTTATATTTAAGAACAACAAGACAACTAGGGCACATATTCATTCGGACGGTCCAACGTCATAATAACCTGACTTTTACCTTAACGGTTTGGTCAAACACAAACGTAGTAGGTCCTACCTGTTTATACTGAGGGTTATCCCTAAGTAGTATGAGGTCGGTCTTATGGACCAAGATAACGGATACCGAACACCAGCTAATAAAAGCCTTATAAGTGAAAATGCACACATATGGATCTATCAAGCTACATAAAAACAATGTTTAATGCCAACAGAAACTAGTATTTTCAACAAAACAGATCGAGCTTCCCATGTGGTTCTACACTTCTGCCCTAAACCACAACCACTAGATTACAGAACCAAAATAACACATCATTAAATTCAATGCTTACACACCACTATTTAATGCTACCCTGCAGTAACATGTTTTAATTTCCAAGCTCAGAACAGAAAGTGATCCTGTAAGGATAATAAATCCAGTAACTCAAATAAGGGAGATAAAAACAAAGTTAAAAATACAAAAGGATAGTTGTAATGTGAGGTTCTTGAGATTGTAGGACATTAAAAATTTGTGATACAACAATGTAAGGTACACATATGAAACCAGATAATTTGTACGTCGGATTCCTTGAATAGACTCTTCATGTTCTGTGAATAAGATTAATTGGAGAAAGATCAATTTAGAATCTGTATCAATCAGTCATGGCCCACAATTTTTTTTTTACCAAAATGTGGTGATGAGATGATCAAATCAAAGAAAGGATGTTCTTTTAAGTTGATTGTGACTTAACCTTTATTTTTGCACATGAAGGCCATGTTACTCTTGCCTTCAAAGTCCACCTGTTAAGATTAGATCATTCCAACAACTTGAAAATGCTTATGTTTGAACATTCAACACTTAATAGTATCATATATCATTGTAGTGTTGTGTGAAAATGTAAATTGTGTTGTGAATTGCTATATTTAGTTTCTGTTGGTATTACCTGAAAACATGTTGAACCAAATTGAGGTTGTTTAAGACAACCCATAAAAGAAGATGTTCTATATTTGGACAAAGTTGCTTCTTGTGATAATAGTGGGGATTTAAATTTAGAAAAGTTTACATAAAATGAACTCATTGCCATGTGAATTGTGAACAATACCTAAGTCTAGCCAGAGTCTCAATAATTTATTAAAAGATAGGATATCACTTGCTGTTTAATCTTTGATCAATATACCAAAGATGGTAGAATTTGGCCTAGTTTTTTCGGCTTATCAAATGCACCTAACCAAAATGTAACATATTTAACTTTTTGACTTGTTGGTCTTAGAAGGTAGTCCTCCATAACAAAATATAAGCAAAAGTGAATTAAATTTTTTTGATGTATTTGGTAGCAGTTGGTTTTCGGTAGCGTGTATCTTGCTTCATAAGACCGAGTTCATACTATATAGGGATAGCCGAGTAAGTATAGGTAGGAAAGACCGACTACATTTATATTTGGACAAACCGTTGAGCTAAGAGTTGGAGTGCAAACCCCTTGTTTAACGTATTTAATTGGTTTACCGTTCAGACCAAATCACATATTGGTAAAATGTATGTCTCCGTAAGGGATTCCAATCCTTTCCTTTTCTCTCTATCCACAAGTTGTGTCTATCTTTCTCTAAATTTTAGAGAGAATATCAAAATAAAGAGAAAAATAAAAAAAGATCAAGACAGGGAGACAAGATCGAGAGATAGACGCAAAATATGGAAGGAGGGAGAAGGAGAGAGTGATTGAAAAGAGATGATCCAATTTACTATATAAGTCTTCGTATAAAAAAGCTTATATAGATTTTTATATTGAAATAAACTTTTTCATTGTAATAAGGATAGTTAAGTAGCATGCAAAGTGTGAGAGATACATCTCACGTAATATGTTTTAATCCATAATCACACAAAAATTGACTACTTAGTGTGTATTTGGTCACTTTTTTATTTTTTTTGCTGTGACATTTTATATTAGAAGTGAATTTATCCTTTTGAGGATGGGGTGACCAACGTTCAATATATGAGTTTATATGTGTGATATCAGATCTATTTCATACAATTTTATGCGTACAACTGTGTCACTTAGGTATAGTTGAAAATTCTCTATCAACAATTATTTGTGAAGTTTAAAGAGATCCAAAGTATTTCTTCAAAACATTCATTGTGTTGTTAAGTATTTAGAAAAAGTGCGATAAGAAGACTTTTCAGAAGACCATTCAACTAACTGATATGATTATACAACGATTTTGATTTAAATAATAATTTTTAGTTGCAGGATGACAGTTGCATCCCAATTCTATTTTTGTTTTATTTCAATTATTCATTCTTATCCAATAAACGTAAGCTTCTCTCTCTAAATTTAAGCAGCAAATACCAATTTTACATAGAGTGCTTTCTTGTTTTGGTTTATAACAAGAAAAATATCCACCACAACAAATACACAACAAATACAAAACCTAGGGCCAAGGGGACCAACATGGATTACGAAAGGAGATCTAAAATACACCCCAAACAGTAATTTTAGATATACACTGTGTTAAAATTGTTATTCTGAATAATTTGTGTTGTTCAAAATTAGATTTCTTAAGTCGATTTTGATTTTCTGATATTACATTAAGATGTTATAATTAACTTTACTGATATACAATCTAAATCGTCTAATTTCAAATCATCGATCCAAATCGCCTATTGCGTCAAACAGTGTGAACTTACTGCAATCAAAAGGATTTTAAGAGGGAAAGTAGGTCCCATACATTATTATCGCATGTACTAACTAAGTACTAAAGGACCCTTCCTAAATTCACTCCTTGCCTCAAAATAAAAAAAGGACTCTTCCTTGGTTTGCATCCATACGTTGTTGTACCTACTGATAACTACTTTTGTATTTTGGTCCGCTCATGGTACCTACATTAAAGAACATCAACATAGAAACTTCACTTGTGAAATTACAAAACACCAAAAATTAAACAGGTGGAAGTTAGATGTTTTTTTTCTTCCCATTAGTAGTAAAGTAATCCCTCAAGTCCACTTCCATCCACAATCTAATGTCAGTATAGTTTATTCCACTATATTCCTTTTTTTTCTTCTTCTTCCAATAATACAATGATAACCTTAACTAACCTCATTGCAGATCACAACAGAGAAAGCATAATTTTACTTTCTTCATTGGAGCTGAAATGTGTCCCATTTTGACAGTGACGCTATTTAGTACCTCAGCCACTACTCTTCATTTTGTCCACATACTCTAAATGAGCACATCAAGAACCATTGGAGATAAATTTAAACATTCAGAATTTTAATTAACTAAATTAAAAGTCAAGATACCAATATGATGTATCTTTTTTCATTTTTCAGCATCAATATATAACAGCTACATAGGACTAACATGTATAATAAACAAAAAAAAAGATTAATTTTTGTTAATCTTTTATCATTAAATCAAACATATTTGCTGCTTGGGTTTATTGGCTAAGGAAAATTAATGTTATACAATTTTAACACCACAGACAAAATTGAAATAAGTTACAATACAACTGAAGAGAAAATTCATCTCAAAGTTCTAATTATATATCTATTGGTCAGGAGAAGATTTAAGCTGCTTATGCTGTCCATCGATCAAACTTATCTGTCGTTTGAGTTTTGAAATATGAGCTTGAACCTACGCCATGGAAAAGATGAAAAAACTATCAGTTGGCAACACAGTTTTCTCACAAGGTTAAGATGATAGAGTCATTCAAAGTCGTCAAGAAAGAGTAAAGCATATTATAATTTGTGCAACAAGTATTATTCAGCATGTATCTACTTCCACAAATGAGGACACATAAACATCAATAGTTAGCTTATTTAAGCTTATCTTATAACATAAGCACTTGTGTAGTTTGAGTTAACTCATGAAACAGTTTATGACTTGTCCATACACTATTTTCGTCGACTTGTTTCAGTAAATTATACACAATAGCCTGTGATTTTTGAAAACTTACACTTTCTTTTCTTTGAGGGAAAACTTACACCTTGTATCTAAGTAGTTTAACCACATTTCCCTTTTATTCATAAACACATAGGCACTTAACTACTTTGTTTACCCAAATGGACCACAACTCGAGCAATCAACATGACAACAACTTATAAACAAAATACAAGGAAAAGGACCATCACACATAGTTCAGGATACTGAACATGGTTTGGAGAAAACAAGTTCCTCTATAAAGCATGATCACGGAAATAAAAAGTAAATCATGGAAACAGTATATCTTTGGTCTTATGACTTAGAATGACTTGGTAGTATTTATTATTTAGAAGTGCATTATGATAAGCATTTTGAATATTCAGCCCGGCAAAGAAATTATTAGAACACACATGACCCACAATTGATAATAATGGATGTCAGAAGCAAATCCTTTAATGAACAAGCACAGGTGATAGTACGAGATAGCTATTACATAAAACTGAAATAATGTTAATTTGCGTACAATGTCTTTTCTCTCTGACCTGTAAATTGATGAAAGATAATGAAGGATGACAGAAGCAAACTCTTCAATGAAGAACAAGCTCTTTCTTTAGAAGTTGAATTAAATCATTTAGTTACAAACAGGAATTCCTCTCATGCACAGGTCAGTACAACCAACAATCTTATTTGAGTAAATTTGTACTAAATAATTCAAAGACAATTCTTTTAACTCCATGCATCATCCTAACAAAAATAGAGTTGAAGCATAGAACAAAAGTTTTGACTGATAAGTCATCATTATATGTTATGAACGAAGAGCAAAGAAAATATTTAGGAAAGAGGTTCTCCATTAAATATAAATAATAAATACTTTTCTACATTTAGTTTTTGATATACCTAGAAATCGGACCAAAATCATAAAGGTTGATTTTGTTACACTTCTATACAAAGAGGCTAACAGGTAATATGTATACTACATATGCAAATTCTAACTTTTAACCCTAGTTAAACTAACTTATTAATGTCTATTTTTGTTAATTTAAACAAATATTATATAAATTTTAAATAAAGAACAAATAAGTAACATGTGTAAAAGTAAGGTGGAATTGCGTCACTGTCGGCCACCTCACCATGCAATGGAGGGATCCTAAATAACTAAGATTAAATAGATTTTTCTTTCTTCATATAGAAGTACACAATTTTTTATAAGGAACAAAGCTGAAAAGCTTCTATTACCAAGACCAGAAGTTTACTTAAGCATATTTATTAGTATAAAATAGCATTATGATATACACTCTGAACATTCATGCCCCACATAGAAATTATTGGAACAACCTAATCCACAATATATTGATGATAATGGATGCCAGAAACAAATCCTTAAATGATGAACAAGCACAAGAGATAGTACAAGATAACTATGAAATATTTTGAATAAAACCATTTAGTCACAAACAAGAATCCTCCACATGCACAGGTAACTACAACCAATAATCTTATTTAAGAAAAATGAGATGCATTCTATTCTAATTAATACAAAGGCATAATTATTGAGTCAAGTCAACTAATAATCACAAAAGGGGGGCATAGGCATCACGTAAACAAAAATAAACTTCAAGTATAGAACAGAAGTTTTGAATCTTTAACTGACGATTCTTGATTATATGTTTAGAAGTGTGGAGAGAATACTTGGAACAAAATCATAAAACTTGATGCTATCACACTCATGTACAATCGACATTTCTAGGGTGATAAACAGCCAAACACGTGCACATGTATGATACAGACTTCATTATTAGTAAGGATGCAACCATATACTTGCTGTAAATTGTTGATTCAAATTCAAATAAATGTATCATCATGGCAACAACAACTACTTCGACTTCCACAAATATGATATTATGTCAATCATACCTGCTGACGAGCTGCTGCCAGCTGCAAGAGTTCATCTGCTTCTGAGAAATTCAGGAACCATTGGCTTAAGGGATTATCTTTAGTATCACCTCTCCTCCGTTTACTAGCATCTTCGACTGGAACTGCATTTATAGATAATGTAACGTTAATTAAACTCAAATGTGGAAAAATGAAAGCTGCAGGTGACTATGGCAATTGCAAAGTAACATACTAGGAGGAGGCAAGGTAAGCCCAGCAGGTAGTCTTGGCATGTTCACAATCGGGTGATTCTGCACACGAGCTAAAAAAGCTTCAGAGGGATCGGGGAAAACTACCTCATCATAAGATTCCGCAACAATAGGCTTCTTTGTGGAAAAGGAACTGCTTTCATCATCTGGATACAACCTCAACTGATGATATCTGTATATACATTACACTTCAATAAAAAACAAGATTCAGAAATTATTTTGACATACACAAAATATGGCTTGCAATCTGCATGATTTATAACAGTGAATAATAGACCTATGGTCATGTAGTATATCAATGAATAATTTTCAAGCATTGGAATCGTATAGCTGCATGCTCTAATACAAACATAACACGATAGATATTAGTTGTTTTATAATCATTTAAGCTTATCATTATTAATAAAATGCGGCACAAAAGCAAACCAAACTACTAATTCAATCTAACTGAACTTAGCAGGGCATAGAGCCACAGTACTGCAAGACTTTACAAAACAAAAGCACATTGTTAATGATATGTAACAAACAGAACCTAAAACACTATTTGAGATTTTCCATACTTTGTGAGCATACTTTGAACCTCTACGCTGAATCAAGAGATCACAGTATCACACAAAAGGGTAAAGAAACTTTATTTTCCCCATAAACAGGCAACCAAAGACTAAATAAAAAACATCAAACGACTCACAAGTTCACAGGCTTGTCGCAAACGTCACTGTGGAAATAAAGTGTGATGGCAATTTCAAATTCTCCCCATCCTGCCTCTGACAACTCAAAAGGAGGTGCATCCACAACCCTTGTGGGATTATTGAAACTAGTATGCAACTGAAAGACAACACGCTTTACAATAACCCCCAGGTCCTCGTTGGATGCTCCACGGACATATATAGTCCATTTATGTGATTGATACCTTGTATAACATAAACATTGTCACCTTAGTACATTTTTTTTGTGTGTGAAGGAAAAACCCATTTAAGCAATACATTTATTAATTAATTAAAACAACAATTGAAGGATGCAATGTAAGTTACTTACTCACTAGCTTTTTTGCCAAGCCAAAATGATACGTTCCCGTAAACTATTGGAACACTAATTTCTACATCTTTGAGTTTCTTACCCGAGTTCTACACAAAAAGTAATACAAGCACTTAATTAACCTTTTTATGTAACAAAAGATAAAATAAAGACAAATTGTTTGCATATAAGCTACAAACTATAAGCCGTTTTCGTTAAGCTATCATGGAAAACTTATATAAATAAGCTGAAAATAGCTTAAGAAAATGTTATAAGTTGTTTCGACAATTCTCCCAAACCCAAAAGTGTTTACCTCAATAGATAAGCTCAAATAATTCAATTCAATTCAACCAAGCCAATAAGGGTCTACACAAGACCAAAAAATCGTTTGAACAATTCAATCAAGCTCAAATAATATACGACATGTTAGAATAAACAAATTAATTTAAAGCTTATAGTAATGTAAGTGCTTATTCATAAACTATTTCTAGAGTAAAAGATAAAATAAAGGCAAACTATTTGCATATAAGTTGTTTTCATAAACTATTCAGGAAAGCTTATTGAAATAAGCTAGAAACATCGTAAGGAAATGCTATAAGCTATTATTTCTATAAGCTCGTCCCAAAGAGTATCACAGATGTTTATATCAGTAAATAAGCTTAAATTCAATTCACATTGCATTTACATTCAAAAATCATTTTCAAATTTAACATTCTACAGATTGATTTCAAGGTTATTGCAGTGTCATAGGTTTGTACCAAATCAAAGCTTCAAATTTGAATAAAGCTGCAAACTTTATGCACTCTAAAAAAAGTGTATGGTTGTAAAAAGCGTTATTTTGGGATTTTAACCGAATCTGAATGAAAACAAAGGTTACCTTCTTATCATTGTCTTCGGATTTTCCCATTTTGATTCGGGTGGGACCACTTAATTGAGACTGATCTTGATCGTGATTATTCGAAGATGAGGTGTTGAGCATATCAATTTATGAATTCGTCACGGAAATCGAATCTGAGAATCTGATTCTAGGGTTCGTCACTGTCTGAAAATTACACGGTGCAGTTCCTGTGGGTTACGACGTCGTGGTAAACGTGTGTCGGTGATGATTGGTTAACGGGCTGGGCCTCAAACCTGAATGGGCTCGTTGGAACTTTGAGTTTTTAATGGGCCAGCTGAATGCTTGACTCACTTTAATACTATAACACCCCCCCTCTCTCTTTGTGATTTGATTGATTTCTTTTCCTTGTTTTCTGTTTTTTTTACCTTACATCGTCACAACCACAACGACACAAGAAGGGAGATTAGTGTTGAGTATAAGTTGTCTGTTGATTGACTCAGTATAAGTTGTCTGTTGACTGACTCAGATGGACGCGTTTGGTTCACCCAGATAAAACTTACAACAACATGAGAACCATCGATCGAGTTAGACACTACCTTGGTAAGATTTGGCCATACTATTCAGGCAAGTTTGGTTCGCCCTCATACATATTAAAATATGAGGCGTGCATGAATGACCAAGATGAAGAAGTTTGTTTAGATGATCCATTATCTTCTTTGTGTTTACTTATGTTGTTGCAATTATCTTGTTTGACTACAATCTAAATATTAATAGAACATATCAACTAGATACAAAAGAATAATGAAACTATGAATCACAAGACAATAAACATGATCGTTTGATTACACAGTTCGACCAAGGATGCCTACATTTTTGACTATAGAGAAGCTACAATCCTGTATTATTACTTGACTGAATTAGAGTCAGTGTTATAAGCCATATACATTGTGGAGGCTATCATGTACAAGCTAGCGAGTTGTCTCAAGCGAGTCTAGAAATGAATAAAAAAACTAGGTACTATTAACAAGCATTAGCTGTTGACTTGTTGTACAGATTTCTTTGTTTGTTAACAAAATTCAAGTGGTGGTGAATTTTCAAACCATATAATTTTTTTTTTTGAGAGAATTCAAACCATATATAATCTCTAAATCTTTGATAAAAGACGTCCTAGACAATATCATGTGATCCTTCACGTCCCTTTGCATAGCTCTTCAATTATTTATGCACCCTATAGTTGTTTTTCCAAACAATAAAGTATTTTTCACTTTTGAGTTTAACATATATAAATTATTCCAAACAATAAAATCAAGTTATTTATTCCTTATAAAAAAACAACTCAAAGTTATTTATGCAACATATATATTCAGATTCAATATTAAAATCCAACTTTTGACTAGATAAGTTAAGCGATATGGTTCATAATCATAAGTTAAGCGATATTAAATCTAAAACCTTTTTCAATCTCATATATTAGAGATGTTTACACTGCACATAACTTTTTACTATGTACTTTTCTTCAATGTTTTTTTTTTTTTAATTT
>Ga0209282_1001542_pt1 | contig 12700 bp, 6 predicted proteins | sample Mtrugardesep15_FD_187529 | JGI IMG/M metagenome (GOLD analysis project Ga0209282, IMG submission 187529) | Root nodule microbial communities of legume samples collected from California, USA - M. trunc garden sep15 (SPAdes) (version 2) | ecosystem: Host-associated > Plants > Roots > Nodule...
TCTTTTTCAAAAAGGGAGTTAATTTTTCAAAAAAAAAACAAGAAAATAAGTTTTTAAAATGAACTCCAAAAAATAAGATATTTTTAAAAAAATCTATTTTCCAAAATAGCCCTTTTTCAAATTCAATAATAATTCGATATAAAAAAAAGGAGAAGTGGTGGATTTATGGATTCACTTTAATTAATTAAATATAATATTATTATTTTTTAGGCAAATGTGGTGCAGAAGAATCTGCAACACCCTAAGTTGATTAAAATAAAAGAGAAAAATACAAAACATTGGGACATAAAACCTAACCCTTTAATCAATTATAAAAATATAAAAATACTTCCCGTCAAAAAAGAAATATTTGTTTTAAATATATGAATAAAATTGTATTTGACCATTATCGGAAACCGAGGTTCAAAACCATACATTTGCATATAACAATTTATTGTCTATATTTTAACACATTCATACTCACTTGATAGTTATATATTCTAACTATCTCATTAGTTAGATAACACTAACAAACACAAGTGTTCACCAATAAGTGAGAGAAGTTCTCTCACACCTAACTTCGCTCATCAATCAAGTCAAATGCTTTCTTCGATTATTCAACCATGCAAGGTACAAAATTTATCCTATTGCAATAATACCATACCATATAATTGTAGATGTGAACTAAAATCACATAAATGAAACGAATTTATTAAATAAACCTAAAATCTAATTTAATCATATGAAAATTTTAACAAACAAAGATATAAAAATATAAAGTAAAAGTCTGTTCTGTATGATTTTCTTATGAAGTTTATTTATATTTCCTTAGGAAAAAATATTCATCAGGTGTAAAACCTTTTTATAAATACATTTAATTTTTTAATTATATATATATATATATTTGACTTTTTTTTAACAAGATATACATGCATTTAATTAAATCACATTATATAGATAATTCTAAAGATATTATAGGAAATAAGTCAAAAAAGTGACATCAGAATGTGATATGGTTGTTTTAATTGATTTTCAACTTTTATTTAAATCAGTGTAACATGTCTTTATGAGAATGACTCATTAATAAAGATATTGATTTAATATGCAAGAGTTGAAGTTTAAATCCAAAGGATCAACGTAATCCTTTTGTAAGATGAATATATAGACACTAGAATACTTAATAAACAGTAAGTTGAATGAGAAAATATAATGAGTTCAATACCCTCTGTCCATTCCAACTACTTCTTCCAACATGTGCCCCATCATTATATGTGGAAACAAGTTGGATCCAAGTGGAGTCGGTCCTTTGTCCAAGACCTGGTCGTTTGTTTTTAATACAAAAAAAGGTTGTACATAAATCCTTTACATCTTTAATTTACAATAATAAATACCTAAAAAAAATTCTTTAAATAAATCAAAATTTATATTCAATTTTTTTACCTAACTAAGCATTCTTAATCCTTTGAATAGATTACCAAATATATAATCTTAATATTATCTTAACAAAAACATAAATAATGAATACCAAATATATAATCTTATTATTATCTTGGCAAAAACATAAATAATAAATATTATTTTTTATTTATTTTTTGTCAAGTAGTTTAGTGGTTAGAAATTACACAATTTAATTGTGGAAAGATCGAGTGTTCAGGATTCAAACTCTGACTCCGACATATAATAAACAATATTTTTACCAACTGAGCAAAATTCACGGGATTGAATATTATTATTTTATTAAATTATTTATATCAAGTTAAACTATTATACTTTATATATTTTGTATTTTTGTGATAAATGACTTGAAATGTGATCTTTTAAGACAAGTGGTCTTTTAAGAAAAAGTCTTAATTTGATACTAACATATAACCATTCTCTTAATGTCTAAATTCATAACCACACCAAACATTAAATTTTCATCTATATCCATCCATTCAACCAAACCATATCTTTATTAATTTTCAATCAATAGTCAAATAAAAAAATTATTACAAAATATATATTTTTTCCTTTTCACAAATGTTCATATTTTCTAATTAATTGAGTAATTAATACACTAATTAAATACCCAAAAAAAAAGTTTTTTTTTTTTGCATTGTTGTTGAATGTATAGGGACCCATTTTCTTTGAGTTGACAAGTTTTTGTTTTCCTGGGTCTTCTTGTTCTTTTCAAAAGTGTTGCTAAAACACGTTTTTTGTTACTATAAATCATTGATTTTTTCCTTCTTGTTTCTTCTTGTGTTTGTGTTTCTTTCTTTCTTCTTCTTGTTCTTCTTGAAAACTATTTCAGTTTCTTGTGATGTGGAGAGATCCAGGAGTTTCAGCTGATTCTTTCTATGAAACCAGACCAGATTGCAGTAATGATGTTCCCATCACAAGATTCAAGATCAAGGTTTGTTTTTTCACTCTAAAGTTTTGTTTTTTTTGGTGGGTTTTTGTTATAATTTTGTTTGGTGATGTTAACTGTTGTTGGGTATAGGAACTGTATTATTAGATTGATGGAAATTGGTATTGATGATTTATCAGCAATGTATGTTATGTATATATGTAGCACGGACACCTCTGATTGAAAGCGTGTTAGGTATGCAGTGTTGATGTGTATGTGTCGTGTCCGGTGTTCATGTTTGTGTCCGTGCTTCATTGTTATGTACTAGATATGATGTTTTGTTAATGCATGTGTTCATTTAAGATTGCTAAAGTTTTTTTTTATAAACGTTTTATCTATGTTCCTAAGCTGTATTGAGCTTGTTGAGTTGATAACTGGTAGACATTTTTGTTCAGTTTGAGGGGTAGATTGTTAAATCAGATAATTGATATGTGAGGGTGAATGTGTGAACAATGTTGTCAAGTATTGGCCATGGCGGATTTTTTTACAAGCTCCATGGCCAATTTGTGAAGGATCTTTAGCTGTCAGCGATCCTCCGTTGATAACATTGTGTGTTAAATGGGTTGTGGAACTTTACTAAGTTGTCAGTAATGATTTTGTTGGTGATGCTACTTTATTGAGGGAGAAAAATATTTTGATTTTAGTCTCTAAGATAGTGTCACTTTTGGTTGTTATGAATTTCAAATTCAGTCTTGTCATGTATCATTGTCATCGACGAATTTTGATTCGCTGACAGTAGTTTAATGTTCAAAGTCACTATACTTAAGTGCAAAATCGAATGTTGATCTTATCGATGATATGATTGTTCCTGTTGAATTTTGTTCCTGTTGAATTTTTATCTTATAAAACATTAAATGACGTAAGTCAATTTGACGATTTTACACCTAAACACAAAATCATTTGCATTCAGATAAAGACTTCTAAATTTATCTAGACTTTCAATCTCACATTGGTTGTATTTTTTTATTTTTTATTTTGGAAACTCAGTACAATGATTGTATATTGTTCTTTTATTTTTAACTTCTTGATTGTTATTACATGGCTCAGGCTGGTAAAACACTAAGTCCAAGAAAATGGCATGATGCATTTACTCAAGAAGGGTATCTGGATATAGGCAAGACTCTGAGACGAATCTACCGAGGGGTATTTGCTCTTATATAGTCTCTTTTTCAATTTGTTCAATAGTGAATCCTAGCTTGATGGAAAACCTGTCTGATCTTAATCATATTTTTGTTTTAATACCCTTAAAATTATTGATGATTATGGTTTTCTTGTGTATACAAGTGTAGAAAGACAAGAATTTTTATGTTTATGTGGCTTTGGGTTAGTGGTTAATTTGTTAAAATATTTCAAACCAGGGAGTCCATCCATCAATTAGGGGAGAAGTTTGGGAATTTTTACTTGGTTGCTATGACCCGAAGAGTACATTTGACGAAAGAGATCAAATAAGAGAACGCCGAAGGTAGTCAGCTTCCATTTCATAATTGTTTCAATGTTTTAAAAACTCAACCGGACATTGAACCGGCAAGACCTGTGGCTCATAGTTCAACCGCTCAAACCGGAACAGAACAGCTGTCAAACCACTCAAATAACCGAATAGTTGACCGCATCGGTTCACGGTTTAACTGGTTGAACTGTATGGTTCGGTTCCACCATTTCTGAATTATAGACCTAAAAGATCATCACTTCAACTTCACTTTTATGTTTATGTCATCAGGATGCAATATGCTACATGGAAAGAAGAATGTCGCCAATTGTTTCCTCTTGTTGGAAGTGGTCGATTTATCACATCACCTGTAATTACTGATGACGGCCAGCCAATTCAAGACCCCATGGTTATGCCAGAAAGAAATCCAGACAAGGGATTGGCTGTACTTCCTCAAGATAATAATTGGCCTTCAAGTATAGATTCTGTAAATAATTTAGAAAATGTGACAGACAAGAAACTAATCCAGTGGATGTTAACTCTCCATCAAATAGGTTTGTGAATTTTTTCTTGTGCACTATTTTGTAGTAGGATGAAATCATATCACCATAATATAAATCACATGGTAAATGACCCTTTTTATGCACAAAATACATTTCAGGTCTTGACGTGGTTCGCACTGATAGGACATTGGTTTTTTATGAGAAACAAGAAAACTTGTCAAAATTATGGGATATTCTTGCAGTTTATGCTTGGATCGATAAAGAAGTTGGATACGGTCAAGGTGGGTTTTTACCTCTTTCGGAAATAGATCAGTAGTTCAGTACTATATTTAGATACTTCTATCCAACTATGATATTTCACGTTGATACATGTGATAATTCCATGCAAGTAGTTTATTTTTTATTTTACTAAGAAGGAAACATGAATAAACCAAGTAAACAAATTGGAAACAGGAGAGAAGAAAACATCCACTAGATTGATATATCGAGAACTTACTCGTTTATGTATTAGTTTTACTTCCATTTTTCTTGCAACCTTGCAACAAATATTTGCAAGTTCCAAACACCATTTGCAACGTCTCTAAGCTTCTAGTTTTAACAATTCACAATTTTAAACAGGAATGAGTGACCTATGCTCCCCAATGATAATTCTCCTTGATGATGAAGCAGATGCATTTTGGTGCTTTGAGCGTCTAATGCGCAGACTTGTAAGCGTCTTATCTCCATGCTCTCTTTTATCTTTATTTCTTTATGCCTCATTTTTATTGCAATAGTTTCTTGAAAATATGAAGGAAAAAGTTAGTTATTCAAGTGTTTGGTTATCAGCTTTTTCTTAATTTCTTATGATTCGTGTTTTTGAACTTTTCAAGCGAGGAAATTTCAGATGTACTGGTCGCACTCTTGGAGTGGAGGCTCAACTGAGTAATTTGGCTTCAATTACTCAAGTAATTGATCCAAAACTTCATAAACATATAGGTATTTTATTGCACATGTGCTTTTGTATTTATGATCAAATATGGAATAGAATTTTCTAACTCGAATTGGATTGTTTTTAATGTGATTGTTGTTTTAAGATATGATGCCTGCATGAAATTATTAATGGAAAATGAAGTGACTAGTTTTTTTGCCATTAAAATTTGTTGAATAAAATTCCTCTTTTGTTATGTTGAAGAAATGGAAAGTAACTATGTACTGTCTTTTAATTTTGGAGCACAGAACATATTGGTGGAGGTGACTATGTATTTGCTTTTCGGATGCTTATGGTTCTGTTTCGTCGAGAATTTTCCTTTTGTGATGCATTGTACCTATGGGAGGTGTGTCTGGCTTCTTTTGTTCATTTTTTATATATTCAATTACATTTTATTGAAAAATGGATTATTGAGTTTCTTTATGCATTCGTGAATCAGATAGTTATTGATATAGTGTATAGCATCTGAATTTATGAGATAGTGTTAGAACATCAACTGGTAGCAGAAAATGAAAGAAAACACGAATTGCAAAAAATGTTACACGATCATTTGCTTACACAGTTCGGCCAATTGTGCATACCTCTACGACTATAGAGCAGCTATAGTTCTGTAAGACTGTAACACTTGAGTGAATTAAGGTTTACAAAGTTACAAGCCATATATATATAGTACTACGGTCCAGATTAGAATAATACCCCTGAACTGTACCGCAGGGGATATCCCCCCTCCCCCAACAAACAGTCGGGCCTAAGACACCAAGGCCGGAGGGAGCTTTGCTAGCTCAACTCCCCCGCCCCTTGCCTCTCTTTTGTGTCTATATATGAGCCATACTAAACAGATAGTTTTACGTAGTTCACTTTCTGTAAATATGTATCATGTATCCATGGTGTGTGTTTGGTGATTTTTTTTCCCCATTAAAACAGTTTATGATATAACAATATCTCAATTTTTTCTGAGAATCTTTGTAAAATGATAATTAATTAATAATAGCTTGAAATTTTTAACAGATGATGTGGGCTCTAGAGTATGATCCTTATTTGTTCTTGATGTATGAAGAAGCTCAATCAGCTTCTTTAAAAGCTGAGGGCGTCAAAGGAAAAGCAAAGTCAATACGACAATGTGGAAAATACGAGAGACAAAATATGAGAAATGGAGCTAAGAATGCTGAATCTCCTCTTCCTATATCTGTTTTCCTCGTTGCTGGTGTGTTGAAAGATAAAAGTACAAAACTACTACATGAAGCGCGAGGCTTAGATGATGTTGTCAAGGTTAGTCATGGGAGGTGACATCTAAAGCATAAGTTGCATTGAACTAGATGTAGCAATCATTGATACAAAAAATGAAATTGATATTCCCTTTTTGGTTAACAAGCTATGTGAATTTTAATGCTACTTCATTTATTTCTTTGTGACATTTTTGCTTTAGACTTGATTTTTTTTGAAAAAAACTGTTACATTCTTGTAACAAATTTAGCTGTCCTTTTTATTTAAGTGTTAAATTGTTTATCCGCTCCTCTGACATGTCGCGTATAATTGTTCTCAGATATTGAATGACACAACAGGAAATCTGGATGCCAAAAAGGCTTGTACTGAGGCTATGAAGCTTCACAAAAAATATTTGAGAAAGGTAATGTGTTCTCTACAACTTCTCCTTGTACATGTCTTCATATTTCTCTAACAAATCTATATGTTTTAGACATGTCGTAATCTCCAATACATTTTTTGCAAAGTCTTAGATTGGTTACATTATATGAAACAAAAAATGTTAACTAGTGTTTAAGGTCACTTGTTAAGAATTCAATAATAATTTTTTAATGAAGGTTACTTATAAATTAAATGATGTACTTTTTCATATGAACTTTCAATGTCTTAGTTTTTTTGTAGCCTTTTTATTAGGCAATATGTTTTACCATTTACCGTCACATAGATCTGTATATCACGTTGCATCTATCTCGACATTTACTTTCTTAAACCATATGCCATTTTTGCCAACTTATTGCTTATGACTATTATCATTTACATTGATGCATCAATGATAATGCACTGACCAAATTATATCTAACTTTATCTCACTTTGTTATACACTTCTTAAAATTTCTCAGTAGTTAGCCATACGGTACGATGTAAAACTTTCTTATTTATGACTTCCAATATAGCTTTTTTTTATCTATCAGCTAAATATACAAATAAACTTTAATTGCTTGCAGGCCAAGAAAGCCTAGCACCAAACATATCCATTGATTTTTTCCTTCCATTTGGGATGATTAAATGATGGGATGCTTCTTGCATGCTGTCAATGTTATACCTTATAGGAGACAATAATGAAGTCAGTCAAATTTAGTGTGTGGTTTGCAGAATTGATTAAAGGATCCAAGTTTCCAACCATTAAATTCCCTGAGGGAACTGTTGTATGTTAAATTAATTTTATACCTTTTCTTGTGTATCCATCCAAAAGATTAATAAAATTGTGTAAGAAAATAGAATGTTGTACAATACAATCATTGTAATTTGTAACAAATTTGTATTTGTAATACAAAAGAGGAAAGACAGGAAATTGATATCCTTTTCATGTCATTGGGTGGTCAATTGAATAAATATGTATTTAAAATGTTGCAAAAGAGAAAAACAAACAAAGAACTGTTATTAACCAATTGAAGACTTCCAATAATCAAGATAGCTTAATCAATTTTCTTTTATCCATAGCTTCAATATTGCTTTGCATGAATTCTTTCTAGCATACTTTGATATTAAATTAAATTTATGGTCCAAATATATGTGAAATAGAAAGGAAAAAAAAATATCTAGCTCTCTAAAATGCGCAATTCACTTTAGAAGGTAAAGTGATCTAAACTATTAATGAAACAAAAAATCGGTTGATAGTCTATATGCATGCATAAAAACTCAGATGTATAGGGTTACCGTGCGGCCGTTGATTTTTCATCAACGGTTGAAATTATTTTTTTCTCTAAAGTGAATTGTTGACTTTACCGGGAGTGGAGTGAAATCCGGTAAAAAAATTTTGTCTAAAAAAATGCAAGTCTGTCTTTTAGAAATTTCAAATTTTCAAGTTCTATGTAATCATGACATGTTTCTGTTCTGAATTCTTCCACTCAACATAAGATTTGCATCCAACAGCAAAATCACTCCATTAATTTTATTCTTATCAGTCCTCTTCCAAATTTCATTATCTGGTTTTTATATAAACTTTTGAAACAAAGGATAGAAATATAATTAACCTAGTGAAAGAAAATATTAAGATTGAAGTTCTTGGAAGATTAGTCCCCTCCCTCACCCTCCACCTCCCCCAAAATTTCAAATTCAAATCATATGATCAAATCCATGAGAAGATTTTGAAAAAGAAAATTAGGCTACCAACTTGAACTAATAATTAATACACAAAAAGGCCATCTAATATGTAATATGAACTAGATTTGTATGTACTGAACTTTTAAAGTTCCACACAATCTTGTATCGATCATATATACTGTTATGTACTTTTACAGAAAGAAGCTGTATCACTCATCATGCGATCTGTCATAGGCACACAATATCTTGATGACGAGACTCAAGATGCAGTTCTTTACCAAAGCCACAGTTTCCAAACGATAACAACAACGACAATATCTCAGAAAAAGTGATCGGTCATGAGCAAAAATGTCATAAAAGCTGTGAAAACGACTGCAACCATGCTGATAGAAGATTTATGTCCTGCACTTTTAGTAGGTCTATGTGGAGGAAGTGCACATTCCATTCCATTGAAGTATACCTTAGTAGGAAAAGCGTCACGCTCAACTTTGAAATTTTTAGTGTGTTTCTTATGAAAAGAAATCACAGACTGTTGTTTCCCTGGCACCCTTGGATCATTTTCATGAGTTCCATTAGTCTCTCCTGCTAAGTAATTCATATCTTTAAGTCCTTGAAAGAAAATGGTTTTGATACCGGGAATTCTTGTTCCATTAAATGAATAAACATCTTGAAAATCTTCAAAAGACCTGTCGAACTTAAGTGCAGTGAACCAATCTTCAAAAGAGTAATCCTCCCAATTGAAAAGTGTAATCCTAGCCGTCCATCCTTCCTTGTGATCTGAACTAACATGCCAGTTAATACTAACAGGACAATGATCTCCACAAGGTAACTTACTCGGAACACGGCGGTGTTTGAGTTTCGCCCAAGCTTTTGCCTTTGCGGTTCTATTCGCGAAAGGGACAAGAAGTGCATCAGGTGGAAGAAGTAAAGACGAAGCTTTAGGATTACATTTCCTTGTATCAGGACAACCACATGCACAAGTGTTACAAGGGATGGCAGATTCATTATAGAAAGCCGAGAACGAAACACAACAGCGATTCTCTTTCGGCTTCGGTTTGGTAATGTTGCAAACTATTTGCCAACTAGCAACAGCCGTTGAAATTGCGCTAAGTCCAGTTGGATCAGGAAACTGTTGTGGATCAACCCTAATTGGTGGTCCACATGTGTATTTAGGGTTAATGACACCATCAATTTTCCATTTCTTTGGTGGTGTAAGTGCTGTTCTGTTATTATTATCAGGTGGCATTTTGTAAACTTGTACCTGAAAAAGTGATCTTGCTTTGTTCTTATCCATAACAGGTGGTAAAACAGTACCATTCTTACAACAAAAAGGTAATTTACCAACTTTGTCATCTAACTCTTTTTCAGCTGGAAGATCAGAGAGAAGAGGATTCTTTTGACAGTTTGCAACTTGTGAGAAATCTAAGCTACCATAGTATTTTCCGGCAGGACCGTATAAACATTCCGAAGGATCTTTCCTGCGAGCATAAGCGCCTTTCAATGAGTAAATGAATTCTCCATTTGGCCACTCCCATGTTAAGTTCCAATGATCAAGACGACCTAATGGGTGGTTGTTGTCTATGGTTACTTGCGCGAAGTAGTTCGATTGGAAGGCTTGAAGTATGTCGTATGCTATGGTTAGATCTCCGTAGCTACGAGGCATGAACTTTGTTTTCTTGGCTAGTTTGGCTTTTGCTTTTGGGTCCTTCCTGCAACATACAAACATTGTTGTACCTGCATCGCGATAATCCACATTATAAATCAATAGCAGAATCTTATTCTCAGTGCTAGTATACAACTTTATATTTCTATAAATATGCAGAAATTGTTCCTAACATATCACAAGTTGGGTTCACGAAGCCCTTCTTGCACATGGAAATCGGCAACAGAAATATTAGACTTAGATCCTCTCGATCTCCTCCTTTCCTCCAAACAAGTCTCACGATTAATTTAATTGTTGAGAGTGTTGATCTCTCCATGGTTAAATTAATTCAACGATTGAGATTTTTGTTGGAGCGGTAAGAGAGACCGGGGAGGGAGGATCCATCCGCTACAATATCCATCGAATCAAACCAAGTCTTGTATCACCCTTATACATAAATTTGTTTTTTAACAATTTAATTTGTAGAAGTGGTTGTGCATACGAGAAAGCATCATCAATAGAAACCATCCCTTTTATTTCAAAAAAAGTTAGCAATTAAGGAAGAGAATAGTCAAAATAGAAGGAAAAAAACTTACAAACATGGTAATTTTTTCATATAACAAAAGTAAAATAAAAATAAACATGCAATTTGTTTAATCAACCATTATAAAATGGTTAATAAATTATATCAAAAAGGGAAAGACTAGGCTGGTTAATTGATAATTAATTTTATGAGTCTATACTCTCCCATGTTATTGCTATATAGTTTTCCTTGTTTGGACTTCGACCCCTTTTATATATGAAGAAAAAAACAAATGGCAGCTAATACCTGAGTTTGATCCCTAACGACGATAAAAGAACTTACGACCAAATTTTATTTACCTCCCATCAAACACATACGAGACATCATTAACAAGCATGATGAGAGACCAGCATAATAGAGGTGAAAATTATATATATAAACATGATATGAGACATAAATAATAAAGGTGCAAATTATATATATAAACATGAAATGAGACATGCATGCATACATGCATGAAGAGATGATAGATATAAAATACCTTGACGACTAGGGTTGGGGCATTTGAAGCCATCATTAACAAGCTTAATAGTTTTAGGCATAGGTTTACCACTAGCACCAAGTCCAAACGTAGTCCCACTCATCTGAATCCTAACAGCGATTTGATTCCAATCATTAGCTGTTGAAATTGCAGTCTTCAAATCCATCATAGAACTCCCAGCAATTGTAGTGCCATTCCCTACCTCAGCCGGAAAATCTTCCGAGTCAACCGGAACAGCCCCATCGGCTGAAACAAGAATCTCCTTATGCTGAAACCCAATATACATCTGCCAACCTTTCAATTCCTCATCTCCAACATTCATCAACGACGCTTCAGCTTTAAACGCCCACGCTTGTTTCGCCACATTTTGTACGTGGGGCCATTCCTTCTCCCTTGAATTCAAACTATAGGTTAGAAATATTCCGTTGCAGGTATCAAAACCCCTAGGTGGTGGTGGTGGTGTTGCTACGTCATAGTCGTCATCTAATTGTCCATGACAAATTTCCAAACCCGAAAACACAAATACACACGACAACAACAATAATAAAAGTGTTTGGTAAGAGGAAGTTCTTGCTTCCTTAAAAAATTTCATGCTTGTTACCTTGGAAACAACAATCACTATTGTTTTTATTTATTTAATCTTTCTATAGTTTTTTTGGTTTTGTGTGTGTAAAGAGGATGGTGATAATTAAGAAGGTCGGCCGCGGTAATACGCCGCGGCTGAACAGGAAGGAAACTTGAGGGAGAAGAGAAGGTAATGTTGTGTTTTATTTATATGATGGAGAGGAAAAATTGGAAGAGAAAGGTCAAGATGAAAGTTATATTCCGCTAGTTTAAGCGATTGTTTCGGAGTTACAGGTAAATGTATGTGCTATAATTAGGAGCTTGTATTTGTAAGGTTGTTTATATTAATAACAATTTTTGTATTAATTATAATAATATTAATTTGTTTATAGTTGTTGAAATGAAACAACGAATGAAAGAAAAGAAAGTTAGTAATAACCATATTCACTTTTTATGTTATGCTTAATTGTCGTTATGTGAACTTCCATAGTGGTGAGTTTTAGTTTAGTTTAAACCATTAACAACTCTTCTCGAGAAATAAGGTGACATTAACTTATGGTTTGAGTGTAAATTAATTAAGCTGAATTTAGTAAAAGTTAGCTGTTCACGGAGGAATCAAACAATAAGGTATCGTTTATAATCAAACAAAATCTTCCTAATTATAATAAGGGGTCTATATTCTTATCAACAATAAAAAGAAATAAGTGGTGTATATCAATTTCAATATAATTTAAATTCAATTAATATTTTTTGTAGGAAACTGTTGGAACACTAGTATATATTGGGGAGGAACTTGGAGTATGCTAGTGAGGAATGGGGAGCCATTGGAATATAAACACAAGGAAGAAGAAACTAGTGTTAGT
>Ga0209282_1001543_pt1 | contig 12697 bp, 4 predicted proteins | sample Mtrugardesep15_FD_187529 | JGI IMG/M metagenome (GOLD analysis project Ga0209282, IMG submission 187529) | Root nodule microbial communities of legume samples collected from California, USA - M. trunc garden sep15 (SPAdes) (version 2) | ecosystem: Host-associated > Plants > Roots > Nodule...
AGGGAACTAATATCAGGTAAATGGTCATAGACAATTTGAAAGGGACATTTTTGAGACAAAAAAGGTGTAGGTAATCTATTGATAATATGAACAGCATGACGAATGGCATGAGCCCAAAAAGTTTTAGGTAAATTGGACTGAAATAAAAGAGATCTAGCAACTCCAAGTATATGTTGGTGTTTTCTCTCCACTATGCCATTTTGTTGAGGGGTACTGACACAGGAGGTTTGGTGTAATATGCCTGTGGCATTGAAAAAATCTTTTAATAAAAATTCCTGACCATTATCTGTTCTGATGGTTTTTATTTTTGAATTGAATTGAGTGTGAACAAGATTAACAAAAGATTTGATGATGGAAGCAGTTTCAGACTTAAGTTTCATTAGGTAAACCCAAGTGAATCTGCTTTTATCATCAACAATAGTAAGAAAGTATTTGAAACCAAACATGGAGGTAATAGCCAGGGGACCCCATACATCCATATGAATTAAATCAAAAACTTTGTTAGATTTGTGAGAGCTTAAAGAAAAAAGAAGCCTTTTTTGTTTAGCATAAAAACAAATATCACAAGGATCATAAGAACTATCAATGGAAACATCAGAAAAACTTTTCTTTATTTCAATCAACTTGTCATGTGAAGCATGACCAAAACGCATATGCCATAGATTACAATCTTTATTGAAAGTCATATTTTTAGCACTATTGATACAATGCAGGTTTGGAGTATGTACTATACTAACGCATGTGCCATAGATTACAATCATTTGATGTTTTATCCTTGAAACCTTGTTTCCAGAACACGCTACTCTTGTTCTCTAGTTAATCTTTGAGCTTGAAGTTGATATGTGGTTGAAATTTGAAACTGTAGTTGAGCTAGACATTCTTTGAGAATTGACTTGCTTCAGCATGTTTATATGCTTAACAAGAGAAAAAAAATGACATTAGTATGGTCTGTATCAAGTTTTATAAGAATGTTTTGTCGACAGCACAAGTTTATTAAAGACATCTAAATACTTTTTTTATTTTTCAACATAAAATATACTATTGTTGTCAACATAAATATTATCTCTCGAGTTCAGTTTGATCTTCTTAGAAGTTGAACAACGACAATGACCATTATTTTTCCACTTAATTAACCAAATAAATTTTAAAAAAATTAGTGGTCACGCAACTAATAAATATGGTCAACTTCAAAGGTTTGGTCTTGTAGTAAAAAGACAGGTCTTGAATCTGAGAGATTCTGGGTTCGAGCCCCATTAGTACTTTTGGAGGGAGGTAAATATAAATACCTTTGTAAGTGTTCTTTGAGCCTGAATGTCTTCTCTACCTTGGACTGGGGCACCATCCCCTCACACTAAAATTTTTGTAACAAAAAAAACTAATAAATGTGGTCATACAATTATCTCTTTTAAAAAAAAAAACATATTTATCACATAAATTGTAAAAAAAAAGAAAAATTTGTATAGAATACATTAATTAAGGTCTTCTGATACACTTTTTATTTACTGGGTCACTAATATAAGCAAAAATCAACTTTTTTAGATATATTTAATTAATGATGTATGTGACATATAATAAAGATCACATATATGATTAATTAAATGTATCTAAAAAGTGATTTATTGCTTATATTAGTGACCGGAGGGTGTATAAGCTACTTTAAAAATAAATAAATAAATAAATAAACAAATAACATGAGTTTTTTTTTTGAGCAAGAATAACATGAGTTAACGAACTAACTCCTTCATTCATCTGTCAATCTCCTTAAAAAAAAAAAACCTCCTTCATTCTATTTGTTGTATCATTCAATTTTTCCATTCAACAATATTCAATCATGCTAATTCCTTCTTCATTACCAGGTTCAAAACTATTCAATCTCAATCGTTTTTTCTTTGTTTTAATTTTAACCATTAACTGATTAATTAAATCTACTAATCCAATCTTGCTAATAGAGATTTGTTGTGAAGAAATGTAGTCTTGCAAGCAAAATTTGAAATTGTATCTCGTTTTTTAAATGATTTGTTTTTTTGAATGTGGATGGATCCATTGTATGATCTATCAATGTAAATGATCAAAAACATTGAAATTTGAAACTGCAATGTTGTATCAGCAAAATTGTTTTATTACTGGACAATAATAATAATAATAATGCGGAATTGTAATACTATGAATTGCCAAAGATTTATTTTTTTATAATGATAATAATAACAAGAATTTAATTAGTACATTTTGCTGGTATACAATTATTTTACACATACATTACATGTTGCCACGTTGAAAACACTGCTGAATTGTTCCAAAAAAATAAATAAATAATATTTCTGAATGAGTTACAATGATTTGTTATTTGCCTAAGCTTTTTTGATTTGAGATTTTTCAACTCAAGAATTGAAGGGTTGTGGAGAACAGTAGTACTAGTAAAAACAAATAACTATCTATTGATACTACATTGTTGTATTGCTTGGAAGCCTTGTTGTGGTTTAGGGTTCACAGTGGTTCTTGTTAAATGTAAAATTGTAAACAATTCTTTGCCGAAGTGTTCAATTTTTCTTGGAGGCATGTTCAAATTGAAGGCACGTTCGATGTTTGACACTGACACATGCGGTTACATTCAGCTATACCATTATATTAAATCATAATTGGTGTCAACGTGTCGGTGTTGTGTAAGGTGTTCGTGTCTGCTTGTGTGCATCATAGCAAATTACACGAACAATTTATCAGAAATCCATAAAATAATTTTTGTAATTTTATGAGATAAGATGCAATTTTCTGATAAACATGTTCCTCCTTTAAAGCAAGACGACTCATTTGTTTTTTAAAAAATTGGCGAAAAGGGAATTTATCATTATTTCTGTCAAGTCTTGATCAAAAAAATCATTATTTCTGTCAAGTGAGATCACAAAGTCAAGAACTTAACACTAAACTTATACCTCATGGACTAATGACTCTTGAAATTATGTTCAGCAGCATAATGCTACTCAACCTCTCAATATAGAAGCCAACCGCTATAGTCATTATCCTTGCCACAATTGCTTCTAAATTTAATATGAATCAGCATTAGTTCTTATACCATATAAGTTAATTATTACAAAAACCTTTACATGAATTCAATCACTGGTAATGTATTATTGGTATATTTGTTCTTCATATTCAACTACTGATAGTTATGTTTTATTTGATGTCAGGACTATAGTTGTGTTATCAGGCATACCAAGTCGTTTTGTACCAGATTTATACAATGATTTTTTCTGCTCTTCTAACTTCAGTTGTAATTAATCTTGGATTTTGTTCTCTATTTTTCACCCTGTACTCTATATTGAGGAAGCAACCTGGTAATATTGTTGTCTATGCGCCACGCTTAGTTTCCGAAGGAAAACTCCAAGAGGGCAATCAAGATAACTTGGAACATTTGTTACCTACTTCTAGTTGGGTGAGAAGAGCATGGGAGCCTTCTGATGATGAATTTATATCAACTGCCGGTTTAGATGCTTTTGTTTTCATCCGTATATTCGTCTTTAGGTGATTTCAATTATTCAATTGATTCGTCTTTATATTAACATCCTGCTTTTTACAATTGACAACATTGTACTAAACGTGTGTGTGTGTGTGTTGACAGATATTCCTGCATTGCATGTATCAAGCATTTATACATGTGTGTGTGTGCGCGCGCGCGCGCGTGTGCGTGCGTGTGTGTATCTGATACTTTCCCTTCTATTATGGTATTGTGCAGTTTAAAAGTATTTGCCTTTGCTGGAATTGTTGGGACAATCTTTCTTCTTCCAGTTAATTATATGGGGACTCAGATTCGTGATGATTCTGAGTCTCAGAAAACGTCATTGGATTCCTTCAGTATTTCAAACGTTAACAATGGTTCACACAGGTGAGTCCCACTTGAATGGAAAATAAAGTTCTGTCATGATTATCAAGAATGGTTTACCACTATCATGCATTTGTATTGTGAAATACTAGTTTTTTACTCCTTAATTTGTTTCCCAAATTATGCAAGTTCATCCTAACACATGACAAAATTTTAGTTTTTGAAGTTGTATTTGCTCTGCACAACTCGTATGAGTGAAATATATATAATAAGTGTTATTGAAATTTGATTAGTTTTACTTAATTTTTATCTAAGTTATAACATGGGAAACTCTGATCGCTAGATTTGGCCTTTATCAAGGTTATGGATTCATTTCTGCTCCGTCTATGTTTTCACTGGGGTTGTCTGCATTCTTCTATATTATGTAAGTTATTATTGCTCAAGTTTTCTGGTTTCTGTGAATTTGCATGCTTGTGAATGAGTTTCATGGTTGATGTTAATGCCATATTCAGGAGTATGCATACATTGCATCAAAAAGAATTGCTTGCTTCTATTCCTCGAAGCCGGAGCCTCATCAGTTTACAATATTAGTACGAGGTATTCCTGTTCCTCCTGGATGTACATGTGGTGAAGCTGTCGAACAATTCTTTATGGAGTATCACCCTTCTACTTATCATTCACATTCAGTTGTCCGTCGAAGCAGCAAACTTCAAATTCTAGTTGTAAGTGTTTTTCTTGAGTTCTACTCCTAAGTGATTCATTCTTTTCCCGTGACACTTGCTTGATGTTTCATTGTCTGTTACTCAATTTAGTGCCTCAAATTCTTAATCATGAAAGTGACTATTTTTGTGAAGCTTTGAACATTTTAGAAATATAAAGTTGAACCATAAATTCTTCCTTTCAATATCTCCTACGTTGTACTTTTGACAATAAAAAATTGATTCCTTGTAGACTGATACAGATAGACTGTACAAAAGGCTTACGCAACTGAAACATAGCGATAACTCTCCTCAAAGACATAGGCGTGATGGATTTTTAGGAATTTTTGGGCATAAAGTTGATCTGTTAGATCATTATGAAAAGAAATTGGGAGACATTGCAGATAATGTGAGAATAGAACAGTCTGCACTGGCAGGAAAGGTAGGCTTCAAGACTTGCGTAACAATTAATTGTGTTTCCTGTACGTAATGCACGAATCTGGGAAAAAAATGGCAAAAAACAACTGTGTCAATTTTTCCAAGTATCATGAGCGGAAGAATTTTCTTTAAATAGATAGATAATACTGGAAAACTGTTAATCATCTACTGAGCTGAAAAATTCTCTATTTTGTTAGAAATCAAAATTTAAACCGATACGGAAAAATTAAATAGTATAAGTGTAATCAGGCTTGGTTTTAATTTTGAATAACCGTCCTCTTATCTATTAAGTTATCTGTTGCCTACTAGTTTTGGATTTTCTATCAGTATAATGTATCTTACATTAGATATGCTTTTGTATGGTTGAGTTTAATAACGTCTTTAATTTTAAAAGGAAGTTCCAGCGGCCTTTGTCTCATTTAAGTCAAGATTTGGTGCTGCAATAGCTTTGAACTCGCAAGCAGGTGTCAATCCCACACACTGGATCACCGAACAAGCGCCAGAGCCTCATGATGTTTATTGGCCTTTCTTTTCTGTCACATTCATTCGAAGATGGATCAGCAGGCTGGTGGTTTTTGTTGCTTGCATTGCTCTTACAATTCTATTTTTAATCCCAGTCGCAGTAGTTCAAGGCCTTACCCATCTCGATCAATTGGAAACCATGTTCCCACTTCTGAGAAGCATACTGAGACAGTAAGTTGGAAATATTAATGTTAGAGTTTGACTTCCTATACTTAGCTTTCGCCAAAGAGTCTGATTAATATGTAGATTTTAGTAATTATACACTGGATCTGTAAACATGCTTTCATAGTCGTCCAATCAAATTTTAGTGTATCATAGTGTTACTTTTTTAAACCAAGGTTATCTAAACTTTATTTACACTGTTAGAGTATAAACATTAACATTACATAAGAGATGAGAATTTTTTTCCAGGAATTTAAGCATAACATTAGAATTTTCTGCGTAACTTTAAGTGTAAATTTTTGAGAAAGACTTGTTTGTTTCGGTCACCCGACAACAGATTTAGGATATACTCTGATACCATTTTAAGATCCATGTAACCTAATTCAACCCCATCAAAGAGACTTGTAGGGTGATGACCGACAAAGTCTTAATATAGATCTCAAATCAAAGACTGGACATTTGAAGTGCGGAAAAAATGTGAGTGGAGTAATATGGATCTCAGTAATTTCCTAGTCAAAAGATTAATGGAATGCAGTAAAAACAAGCAACAACTCTGCTTATATGACATGGAAACTCCCTTAAGAAAAATAATCAATCAAGAATATTCAAAATGATGTATAAATTAATTCATTTATCTAGATAAAATGATGTATAAAGGCATTTGATTGCCATTATATGGTGGAAAAATTAAAAAATCTTACCATTCTTTTCTGTCAATTTTCTTCATTTTCTTATGTCTTGAACTATTTCAAGCGAAAATTTCAAGCTGTTATGTAAAGACCCAATAATGTTTTTCATTTCAAACATTATATGCCTCATGATGCTAATGCCTTTTTCCATTGAAGAGTGGATGAAGCATAGACCTACTGCTACTTGGTAATGAATTTTAAGTTAATTTATAAGAACTAGAGTAGCAAGTTTTGAGATTCTACATCAACTAGAGATATGATCAAAGTAGCTCTTTTAGACAATCTTCACATCTTCAACTATCTTTTAAGGTTGAACTAAGCCTAAAACCCATATTCCGAGATGGTATTGGAGATATAGAGATTTTTTGAGATCATTTGTTGGGACAAGATCTTTGTTATTTCACCTTCAATTGTCCACGCTCCAAATGTCCAAACGTGATGGGATACGATGTGATCCCTGTTGTTCAACTCACATTAGTCCATACTCTAGTTGTCCATTCCTAGGTATGTTGAGATCTCACATCTACTAGCCAAAGTAGTCTGTATAAGGCTTGGATATTTCTCACCTTACTAGCCGATTTTTGTAGACTTGAGTTAGGCCCAACCTAGATTCTAAGGGAAATTATATAATCCTCATCCCTCTTGGTGATTTTAATCTTTCATATCTGGTAACTTTTCTGATTGTATAGAGTAAATAAGAAAAAGGAAACATGTTTCTTTCAATTTTGCGCTTGCTTCTAATTTTCTTATGCTCATGTGGTTCTTATTAGGAAAAATATAATGCATGGTTATAATCTCACTTGAAAATAAATGCTTTCCTTTTCCTAAAAAGTTAACTTGTTGAGTTTATGCTTGCAACTATAGGTTATTGTTAAATTCATAACCCTGGCATCTTCACATGGATTTTCAAATGAAGTAAAGCTTTCCAATATCTATTTACAGGACAATTGTGAGCCAAGTTATAACAGGATACCTTCCCATTCAGATTCTACAGTTGTTTCTGTCCTTTATGCCAGCTATTATGATTTTTCTTTCTTCCTTGCAAGGATATATTTCATGGAGTCAGATACAAAAAAGTGCATGCACTAAAGTATTATGGTTTACCATCTGGAACGTTTTCTTTGCAAACGTACTATCAGGGTCCGCTCTCTACCGATTGAATTACTTTCTTGAGCCCAAAGAGTTTCCTAGAGTACTAGCTGAAGCTGTACCAGCACAGGTGAGAATAATTACTCAAATTCAAACAATATTTTCTATAGGTCTCCCTGTGTTGAGGGAATACTTTTCCCGCTGAATGATAATGTATGCCTTATTTATTGATGTTATGAGGAAAATGTCCCATGCTGTGATCTTTTCAAGGATTATTAGTTATTTTTTAATCTACATAGTCATTCATATACTTGCGCTTTTATTTGCGAGCAAAATGTATTATCCATATGCTTTGAAAAGTCTCGTTTTAAATGAAATGAGTTCAATAGGAGAGTGTAAGAAAAACCAGAAGAAAAATGATAACAAACAGAGAATATGTAAGATTGAAGGAGCTCCCCTATCTCGCTACATAAAAAATTATCATCTGAAAGCTGGAAAGAGGCTAGGATAACTATTATATCTTAATAAAGAGACGCATGGGAGAGGATTTTCAACCAAACTTGGAAAATATTTTATTTCAGAATGTCCTTTTGGTATGTATCATTTCATTTTTATGTGAATGTTTTGGTAAGACTAAGGAGATTTTTTGTTTTGTTTTGTGGCAATACACAATTTATTCTGTCCTCTCAATGTATATTGTTTGTTGCATACACAGTTCATAGTTTTATAAATATTTGGTGCAGGCATCATTCTTCATGGCGTATATTGTGGCATTCGGATGGACTAATATAGCATCAGAACTTTTTCAAATAATTCCACTTTTTTACAATTATGTAAATAGATTTTTTGGTGGAGAGTTTACTGATGATTTTGAAGCACCATCAATTCCTTACCACAGCGAAATTCCCAGGATTCTTTTCTTTGGTCTTCTTGGTGTGACATACTTTATCCTTGCTCCTCTCATACTGCCATTTATCTTGGTCTACTTTTGTCTGGGATACATCATTTATCGCAACCAGGTTTCACACTTCTTTGATACGATTTTAGAGGCAAAATATGGTCAGTTCATACTAAAAGTCTAACGATACCTTAAATTTCTTCTATTGACAGCTATTATATGTTTATGTGCAAAAATTTGAGACTGGAGGAGAATTTTGGCCTATAGTACACAACTGCACAATTTTTTCATTGGTACTAATGCACATCATAGTAATTGGGATATTTGGGCTGAAGGAGCTTCCTATAGCATCTGGCTTGACTCTTCCTCTTCCTATTGTCACACTTCTTTTCAATGAGTACTGCCAGAAGCGGTTCATTCCTATATTCACGGCTTATCCTGCCGAAGTAAGTTGGTTGGGAATTAATGCTAATTTATATTCTTTTTTTAATAATGATTCTTGTTTGCTCGTGAGGTTGTGACTATTAGTAACGATTTGTAAATGCAAAGCTTATAAAAATAGTTGCATGCAAACTTTGTTTTTCCCATTCTTGATAAATATTTAACTTTTTTTTGTTGATTGATTGTCATGGATTACAATTTGATGTAGTTACTATCAGAAGGTTACTAATTAGTTCTTCACTTAGGTCTTCTGGTATGACAACAAAATAGCTAGTTATTGTTGGAATTTAAGTGTGAGTGTTTAGTCTGACATCGATTAAGACCATATTTTAAATGTCTCAAGGTTTTGAGTGGAAATGTGGTGTCTATATCTCGTACTGGTCCATACACTACGACAATAATGACATTTAGTAATACTTGAAAATCGTAACCAAATCAAGAAAAATGCTACGAATTAAATTTAGTAACACTTGAACAATTGTTAGGTAAAGCCCGTGTTACTAAAGTGTTTTAGTTACATTTTATAGTACTATCTGTAACAATAAAAAAGTGTTAGACTCATGGTATTAGACTCATGGTTACACTTAATTATTCAATTGATTCCTAGGGTTAAGTCTAATAGTTACACAAGGTAGCACCGGGGGAACTAAGTTGGTGTCACATTAAGAGGTTTAAAACATGATAAACTCAATAGCCATGCAAAGAGATCTGGTTGTTGGTTAGCCTAATATGAAGTTTGTTTAACTTCGAAAATTTTCAGCAAGATAATATCCTTGTAGGCAATGATACTTGCGGTCGTAAAGGATGAAGAGTGCGTTCGTCCTATCTAATGGCTTGATTTGGCTCATTGAAGTCATTTTGGTGTGTTAGTGTTCATTTTGTTCAGTATACTGATAAAACCATGATGACAACATCTTAAACATTTCTTCTTCTTGGAAGTCGTATAAATTGCCGATTTTTGTTATTACAATTGATTTTTCCCTTTTAGGCTTCATTCTTATGCAATTATGTCTCTTGCAGTGTTTGATCAAGAAAGATAGAGCAGACCAAAATGATCCCAACATGTCAGAATTTTATGATAAGTTGACCAATGCATACAATGATCCAGCTCTAATGCCAATCAAGTATTCCGGAAGGTTTAGTAGTCACAGATCTCCCCTACTTTGTCGCTCAGAATCCAACACTAATGACCTTGTAAGGTCATTAGGAGACATGCTTGTATAAGGAATTTTACCTTAATTTTTATCATCCTTTTAGTTTTTCTGTAAGTATTTATAATATATATGATCTTGTCCCCGTTAATCAAAATTTCTGGATCTGTTCCTGGTGCTGCTTTGTGTTGTTTTCTCGTATGTTGTTAGAAATTAGAGTTTATGCTTTTGCAAGGTCTTGTTTATTCATACATTATTTTTTTATTAGAGTTTATATAATGTAGACCATGTATACAAATCTTTGATGGAACATTGCTGCACAATTGTAGTCTACAATGCAGCATGCACTTGAATTTATAAATACTTTTGTAAACATATTTGTGCAAAAGATAAAGTTTTAATTTTAGTGAGATATTTTTTGAAAAAATCATTTTGGATAACAATTACTTTTTTTACAATGAAATTTGTATTAGAATTTAGAAGAGACACACTCTCGTGCAAGATCTTAGAAAACCATCAATGTCATTGATGACTTACAATGAAATTTACATATATTTATCAATTGCACAATTTCGGACTTGAACCTAAGTCATAGTGAACAAAAGGTTGGAATATGTGTTATCTAATGCCGTATAGAGTAGCAGCTTTAAAAGTTGTTGTAGTATGACTCAACATTTAATGAATGAAGAATATTGTTGCTAAAGATATAAAAGATTTGTTTCAAATATATTTTGTGCTGAAAATATATTTATGGACAATAAATATATTTTTGTATGTATGAAGGAAGATTTGATGCAAATGTATTTTGAAGGGAATATTATTCTTTCACTGAAGGAGAAAAAGAAAAAAACGTATCTTCCGCGTGATATTCATTCCAAATTTATGAGTTATATTTCTATAAATATAGACCTTGTATCATAGTAAACCTTGAGAGAGAGGGCTCAAAACAAGCGTTCAGAAACAAACAACAAACTAGGGTTTTAGAGAGATTTCTCTAAGCGGGAGACACTAGGGTTGTGATTGATTCACCTTTGGAAACACTATTAGGATTGAGTCTCTTGGTCACGGGAAGAGATTGAGAGTTTAGATAGAATTAGGTTTGAAGGCTTATTCTTGTAACCCTTTGATATCTCTTTTGTAAAGTTACTCATCATTACAGTGGAACGTAGGGCTGCTCTCTCCCCCCAAACTAGGTCAATATTGGATCAAACTAGGTAAACAAATTCTTTTGTGTTCACTCTTTCTTTCACTCGCTATTTTCTACTTTTGTTTGTGTTTATAATTGTTTCCACGTTGATATTGGTTGTTTGATTACTTTGTTCCACACATCAAATATTTTATGGGTATGATTTTTTAACGTATTTACAACAAAAGCAAATTCTTACTAGAAGTGCCACAATTAACATTTCTAGCAGGTAGGTATTATCCAAATGTGAGCAATAGTGAGCAATGTCAATAATTGATTAACAAATCAATGGTTGATATTTATGCACGTGCAAAATAAATCATTGACGGTTGCAATACAAACTCTTGATTTTTTCACTATTAACTACATATTTTAGAGGAGCCAAATTCCTAATATATCTCATTCCTTTTCGTTTTGCTTGTCACTTTGGTAAAAAAAATTGTGTTCTTATTTACCTATTTACTTGTCATTTTTAAAATTCAATACAACATTAATAGTTGTTTTCTCAATAATATCCTTCACTACTTATCACAGAGAACAATATATGGAATGAGAGAATAAACATTTAAGAGTCTTATAAAAAAAATTCTATCAAAGATAACAAAATTTATTGATTTCACTAATACATAGAAATAACCTTAAACCGAGAAGTTCTTTAAGAAAAACCTTAAATCAAGACGTAAAAACGAACGAATGAAGTAAGTTTTTACATTTAACGAACTACGTTTAGCGGGTCAAAATTGCTACTCAAGGCCTATTCTGTTTGTATTAGAAGCTAGAACAAATACTTTTTTTTTCCAAAAAAACAAATAAAAATGTTTGATGTATAAAGATTTCAATAAAGTTTGTGCTTGGTTTATCATACCCAATAGGTCAATTCTATTCTACTTACGTAAAAAGTAAGACAAGCCCTGCATCATACTTAAACTAATTTCTATCATTGGATCAATAAACTCCTTTATCAATTTGAATGAAATATGATATGATTTTGTTTATCCAATGGTGGAAAAGACACTTATATATAATGCAAGTCTGTAAATCGATCTGATAACCATTTACATTATTTCACAAGAGGAAACTGATTCTTAAATTGGTCGACAAAACGTCACTATCTTAATGCTCTAACAACATCAAATGATGATAATAACATAATTATTGATCAATCAAAAACATTTGAAAAGTTTTATATCTATTCTTTTAGGCAATGTTGTTGCTGGACATAAACATTATGGTCGGGCATTGGATCAATCGTATTTCCTGATATTTGCCAAAAACGACAAGGGCAAAATGACACTTCTTTTGATTGTTTATCTATGATTTTATTTAATTAAGTGAGAGTGACATCAACCTCGTTTTCTTGAAAGAGACTTCTACAACTGGATTCTTTACACACTTGCATGAGACAATTCCAGCAGGCGTTTACACAATAATAAAATTAACCATAAACAATCTCAACTGTTAATTTGAAATCGGTCAGTTGAAATTGAAAACTGTGTGACTCGGTTCCTTGACCAATTTTGTTTTCTAAATAATTTGTATTCATACAATTCATCTTCTACAAACTTTTACTCTTTATCTATCTTTTATGGAATAAAGTAATGCAAAGGAG
>Ga0209282_1001544_pt1 | contig 12692 bp, 8 predicted proteins | sample Mtrugardesep15_FD_187529 | JGI IMG/M metagenome (GOLD analysis project Ga0209282, IMG submission 187529) | Root nodule microbial communities of legume samples collected from California, USA - M. trunc garden sep15 (SPAdes) (version 2) | ecosystem: Host-associated > Plants > Roots > Nodule...
AACTCAAAGTGATCATCGTGTTTCGGAAATGATGTCAAGCACATCCATAGGAAGTTGACAATTCTCTCCTACCTTCTTCACTGTTTTTCCCTCCTTTGTACCACAATAATAACAGTATTAGGCGATTTCTAAACATATGTTTTTCTATTTATTTCTAAAACATAAGATATTGTATCATTTATCTCACAATAATACGAAGAAAAAGAGTAGAGTAGAATTATTGAAGGGTTGAATACAAACATATAAAGCAAAAGTAAAGGCATATAGTAGAAACATAGTATCAAGATATGTGAAGTGCAATAGAAAAAGTAGGAACGAACCAGTTGGCATGATGAGGAAGGTGTTGAATCTGAATATTAAACCTGGATGCCCTTGAAGCAGCTCCTTCACTCTTGCTTGGACACCTCCTATGTCAATTCTTCCAGCCTTGAAATCTTTTACGAGTTTTAAAAACTCATCATACTTTAACCTGTTATCATACTTACATGCAAGTTTGACTTCCTTAAGAAGAAACTCAAGTGCATGATCATGGCCATCGTTTCGGGGGATGTTCATCTTTATATTCAGAATAAAGAGTAATATTCAGTATAACTACAAATTCCAATTCAAAATAATATAAACCAAAAAAATTTAAAGAGGAAGAGGTGCATGCATACCATTGGAGGCTAAAGAGGGAATGAAATCGGTAGACTGTGTTAACCCTATTTCAGAGTAAGTATTTGATGCCTTTGATTGATAAAAAAAAGAAAGGAAGATTAAGTTATAATTTTTTTTGACAAAGATTAAGTTATAATTGAATAGTTTTGTTTTATATTTTATGATCAAATCAATTTGATTGTTCCTCCTATTGTGGGTTGTTGCTATTTAAATCTATATCTCTATATTTAATTATTTATACTATATATAAAGAAAATATGAGGTTTTAGGAGATTTTGGGCTGATTTTTTTGGTGTTATTAAGAAAGATAAGAAATTTTGTTATATTATTGTTGTTGTTGAAAAATATAAATATGATTTGTTGAGTTTGTTACATTTGAAAGTCACAAATATCTATACTCATAATTTTAATCTATATAAAGAAATTATCAAATTTTAATCTATATATAAAAAAATTTATATAAAATATCGTTCGTAATTTACACGCAAAATTTCTATAAAATATTGTTGATAATAAACACGCGTTAGCGTAAATTTTTAATTTACACCGGCATTTAGAGTGGCACTCTGTGTCGTCTAAACGCTAGTGTAAATAAAAATACTAGCATTCAGACGGACACGAATTCAACACTCTGTCCGTTTATCTACATTTTTTACTACGCTAACGTGTGCATATTATAAGCAATATTGAATAGTAACAAACTATTTATTAAAAATATTTCTGACTTTTAAATAGTAACAAACTATTTATTAATTTTTTTTTAAAGAAAAATAGAACAAATATAACAAAAATTCTTATTTTTTTCTTTCTATAGCACCAATAAGATAAAGGGAAAAAAAAACTCAACCATGTAATCTCTTTGGAATGACTTATTTTTGAGCTAATGCAAACAAATTATGTAAATAAATAAGTTTTTATGTATTATTTATAAGTTTGTCAGGGTAGTTTATGAATAACAATTTTCATTAGTGAGTATTGAGTACTTATAAATTAACATAAAACTTATTTATATGCATAATTGTTTTATTTTTACGAATCTAAGAATGCTATACATATATTTTTTTACAAATAAAACTGCTATATTGTTGTTTTAATTCAAAAAAAATTAAAATTTATATTATATTTACTATATTATTGGTGTCATTAAAAAGAAAATATTATTCGGTATTGTGTGTTAGATCATATTGAAATTTGTGTTCACACGTTTGCATGGTGTGATTTATCATTTTCTATATGGTCTTCCATTGGAAAATTGTTGTTGACACATTTGGTTTGGCTGAGAAACACATGTAAAAGATGAAAATATCATTCGGCAGTTAACTGCCGACGAAGTATACCTGCTGCAGTTAACTATCGAGGAAAACTTCGACAGTAAACTACCGAGGAAAACTGAAAACTTCGGCAGTTAACTGCCGAGGAAACCTCAAACATTTTTTTTTGACAAAAACCATAAATTGTCATTAATAATATTTATTGATTTTGAATGTTTCAATCATTATTTTATACATTTCAAACAATTGACAAAAAAAATAAAGAGCATTTAAGTCCTCAAAAAACATTTCAATAAGTGTAAAAATTAAGCATTTGAATATTGTTTTGCAAGTTACTTAAATAAAAAAAATCTTTGTGCACAATTATTTTAATGTAGAAAATATAACAACATATCATACCTTAAAAAAAATCGTTGTGCACAATTATTTTAACAATTTTTTATTTAAGTAATGTGCAAAACAATATTAAAATGCTTAATTTTTACATTGATTTAAATGATATTCTTATTAAGATATATACACATAAGTATAATACTGCAATTGTTTGAAACTTACCAAAATAATGAATGAAACATTCAAAATCAATAAATACTAATAATGATAATTTATGGTTTTTGTCAAAAAAAAAAAAGGTTTGAGATTTCCTCGGCAGTTAACTGCGGAAGTTTTCAGTTTTCCTCGGTAGTTAACTGCAACTGGTTTACTTCCTCGACAGTTAACTGTCGAAGGGTATTTTCGTTTTTTACATGTGTTTCTCAGCCCCTATCAAATGTGTGAACAACAATTTTCCTTCCTTTGGCTAAAAAGTAGAAACTGTGTTAGTAATGTTCTAGGGTTCGTTTGGTTCGAGAGTTAAGGAGGGAAAAAATATTTTTAATTTGACGTGTTTGGTTCAATTTCTAAAAGGGATGGAACAAAAGATGAACAAAATCTCTTCAAGACCCACCTTTTGCTTCTCCCTAAATTGGAGTTTTTCAGAACGGAGGGGAAATGATATCTTTAAAATTTTATTTCATTGCTAAAATAATCCTTAGATTAATTTAAAATCTCAATATCATCTTTGTAACAACTTTTATTATTATTATTATTATTATTATTATTATTATTATTATTATTATTATTATTATTATTATTATTATTATTATTATTATTATATTAGCTTTCTAACAACTTTTATTGTATTTTTTGACGGATTATAACAACTTTTATTATCATGATGTTATGTTATCCTAGCAACAACTTTTTTTTTTGGCAAATTGTAACAATTTTATTATTATGTTATATTATCCTCTTTCCTCCATTGAAACTCCTCCCTTCCGTTGAAACAAAGGGACCCCTAGTCTCACATCACAACTAATCTCTAACATCACAAGTAATCTCTATTTAGTAGTTGTTCTGGACCGGCTAGAAGTCTACAAGAGCAGGACCCAAAAGCCTCACACTCAAAGGAACTATCGACAACGTGGCGAGAGAGCATACTAAGCTCTATGCGGACAACCGTATAGACGCATGCCCCGACTACATTTCGAAGTTCATATAATCTTTAATAGACTCCTATATTCACGCTGCATCTCATGGAGGCCGTTACAAGCCTCCGCGTCTATATAAGGGTGATTCCTCATCACCTTCGAGGTACGATTCACTTTCACCTCGTTCAGATCCTAGCTTAAGCATTGTAGTGCTAACACACTTGCAGGTACCTTTCACTCCCACAGTGGAATCACCAGCTCCGTCGCACCATGAGCATCCATCCGTATTCATCGATCGTCATCAGATCGATTAGCAATCTCAATTTTTCATGTGCTTTTGCTCTTATAATTGGGTTGATATTTATACACCCATTATATTCCCTTCTTAATATAAGTTTCTTTACTTCAAGAAAAAGTGCATATGATGTCACATACATACATTGTCTCAGAATTTTGACATTTAAACAACACAGCTCATTTTATATATACAATCAATACTACAATTACACAGTGACAACGTTGTAAGCTTCAATAGCCAAGGCAATAAGAAGGTTTTTCAATTTCTTCTAGTAGACACCCTTTTGATAATCAGGCTCACAGAAAGCTCCTCCAAGATCATCACAAGCCTCTGCTTGGAAAACCCTGAAAAACACATCATCCATTTAACATTACAATTCTGATTTCATATTTCAATATTCAATAGTGAAGCTAATGAAAGTAGTAATTAAATTGTACTATAGTGAAATCTTACGTCTTAGGCTCATTGTAATCAAGATACTCCCTTTCAATGTTCTCTGAAGCTGCAGTCTTTGGTGTATCATTCCTTGCTTCAGGCTGCAGCTTGACTTCAGGATTCATGTCTGCCAAACAAGCATCCCCTCCAACAGTTTCACATGCCTCAGCTGGAAAAACACTGACAATAACACAAACAAATGTTATGGCAAAAACCATGTTGTGATCGTCCAAAATTTAGTCCTGAAACAAAATTCTAAAATAATTTCTTAGCTAAAAGCTTATGATCACATAACAATCTTAGAATTGAATTTGGTTGACCCAAAAGAATAAATGTGATTGAGGATTTTTAGTTCTAAATATCAATTTTTTAATATCAAACTGTATGGTGCATACAAATACAATTTCAAGAACTAAATTAGTGATCCATTAGTGAAATACATATTCTATTGAACACACTATGAATATTTTTAGAGTACCATTTGTCACAAATATGTAGATCAGCTGATGAGCTAAACAAATCATTCAAGGAGTTTGATGTAGGAGGTTTCAAGTTTGAACCATACCACTAAAACTAATATAACCACTCACTTACTAATCTTTGCCTACAAATAATGAGCATGATCTGTACTTTCCAAGGTTATGAATATAACCAACACTTTCAAGCATCAACAATCCTAGAAAAACTTGAACTAAAAGTTACATGAATTAATGTGATAGAGAATGAAGGCTTACGAGAATGCAGAATTGTAATCAACTGTTGAAGGATCAGAGTTGTCGGTTGCAACTTTTATTGCAGTGTAACGAGGTGGAGTAGCACGTGAGGCAACCAATCTGGTAGGGAAACTAGTAGTAAGATGTGATACACTCTTTGGTGTTGTCAAAGGAACAACAGTGGTGGGTGTGAAGGATAAAGCTGTCTGCATTTCGAAGTGTATTGTTACTTGTTAGTGAGTAGTGACCTTTCTTGTTGTGAGGAAGTTTGGTTCCAATTTTATAGCATAGGAATAGGATGCCTATAATAATGGATAAGATAATTGATGTTCAGGATAAGGTTGCCATTTTGTCATTTAGGAGATTGTCCTGACTCATGATATTTGTGAAATTCTTGGACTTTTTCAATCACTACATATGATCTAGGTTGATTTTTCTTTTCTTATCTGTGAGAGCATTTTGTACAGTCAGCTGTAAGTCAATGAACAGCAATATTATCTAATACATTTCCACCTAGTGATAATATCCTTACATCAAACCAATAGAAAATAGAGGCTTCCAAATTACTCAACTTATCTGCAACCAAAAATCTCTGAAAATTTCTTTGAAAAATGTCAATTGCAAGTTCCAATTATAAATGTTTTAAGTAGAACGTGTCGTGACATCTTGCACTGTAAATCTCAACATTTAGATGTTTTTTTTTCCTTGAGGCTGCTCAACTATTAATCAAAAGGATTGTAATTTAATAATATTTCAGAATAAGATGAATAAATTCAGCAAACCAAATCAAGCACCATGTTTCCTGCAACGAAATCCAGATAGTAGGCAGTAGCATGAGAATATTCTGAAGGACAAAAGCATGAAAAGAGCAAAATAGCTTAGCTACAAAATACCATTAAAACTCATGAAAACTAATTTACAAAATGTTTTGACTATCACTTTTCTCCTTTATAGTCTTTGTTGATCACCAGATAAAAGAATACTTCTTTCTTCAGCCAATCAATACATTAAAATAGATAGACTTCTATCATACTACTGACTAAGCACTGTCCATTTAAACCTGAAAAGAGGCACAATAAACTTCTGTAATCAGAATTCCTATATTGTGATTTCTAGATCTCTACCATGGATCACCTTGAATATAAATCACCCGGATCAATTAAATTATACATATTGACTCTCACATTTTCCCTTGATGGAGCCATGATTATGCTCCGTGAGCCGCAATACGCGATGAAACAGGAGCTATAATTCAGCAACTCTCAGAAGCTAACTTCATCCCAAATTTCATTTAGAAGAGAGTTGGGTGTGATCCGCAAATAAAAATAGACCAAAAAACACCATTTACACCTCAGATTTTAAGGAGTGTCTCACACACACCAGATCATCCAACTTATTGCCATCCATTTTATATTGAGAGACCCCTTCCATCTGCTTATAGTGAACTTGTGCTTCTTTCCTCAAACTTTTCAAAGGCATGACTTCCCATTTTTTATAATTTGAATACTTTCTGGCATCACTCATGTCGGGTGATCCTGAAATAGGTCCACTTTTGTCTGGGTCCACATTGCCCCACACCTTACAATTTCCAAACTGTCCTTTACTACCCGCCTTATCAGCTGAACTCTTTCTCAATTGCCAAGCTGCTGCATGTGCTTGGCTTATCATTTCTCTAGTTGGCACATCTGACCAGTCTTGCCTCCTCTTGGATCTCATTGGGGAGTGAATCCTGATTACCTGACAATAAAACCTAATGTCAAAAACATTGAGAAAGAATACAACTAAAGGATATTCTATGTGGAAATTTATAATGTAAATACCCCAAGACATTCTAGAAGCTGGTAGTATGCTCTTCCTTGAAGTGGATTGTGTCCTTTCCTAGGAGCAGAGAAGTATCTTGTCCTATAAGGAAACAAAAATGATAATAAGGAAGATAAAATATGTACAGCAATCAATATTACAGCTTTCCATGAACCCCCCAAAAACGTCAAAGACATGAAGTAACAACAAAGCAATCTATTCAAGACCACAAACAAACAAAAAATGTACTGAAAAAGGGCACACATTATACACCAATAATAAGTGAAATAAAACAAAATTCAAATAGGGAAACCCACCATTCAGTGTACCCGGGATCAACAGTGAAACCGTATATATCAACAATATCACACATGGAGAGCGCTAATTCTATAGACTTCATTCCGGTTCCTTTGGCACCTCGACGTAGTACAATACCTTGAAAGAGATAAACTGGATTTGGTAGAGTCTGCATAAAAAGGTAGTGCAAAACAATGTGGATAAATTAATTCTAGGAAGTATACAATGGCAACCATCTGTATCAAGTTTATATACCAAAAGGCATCAAATAAATAGCTATCAAAGAACAGATTCTCACCTTTATAACTGCATTGATTTCTCTGTGTGTCAGACTTTTTATTATGAGTACCTCATCATCTGCAAAATAACAAAAACTAATTTACTCATTTAATAAACGTAAAGAACTTTCCTCAAAAAAAAAAAATGTAAACACTAGCAGGTAAAAGGAAAAAGTAGGACTAAAATTTCATAATGTTGAGTGAAATTCTAGATTTCTAGTTACGCAAAATTGGGAACCTATCTACCAGTTGATCTCCTTAAATTTGAGCCAGAGAGTTAGACAAGGTAGCAGCTATCCAGATAATATATTGATATATTCATCAATATACTTGAAAGAATCTAATAAATTACATCAAACAAACAATTTTTGTCATTACTTCAATTATTTTACTTATATGGGGATTAATACTTATGAGCCATACCATGCTAAGAAGTTATGGAAAAGGGTAAATGAGCAAGGTCGACCATGGAAGCGATTTACTTACTACAATGAGTGATGAAGTGATATCGGAGGGATAAATAAAACTTAAACATGGTCAAACAAAACCTTGAGAACCTTGGGGTAGCACTTTGGTGACATTCAACTTTGGTGACTTTGGTGACATTGTGTCTCTATCTCTCATAACCATTCATTCTCTCTCATCAAAATTAATTTATTTTAATAATTCATAAAACATTCTCTCTCATCAAAATACACCAAAGTCACCTATGTCACCAACACTCGATGTCACCTTAGTATTTTCCTTGAATTTCAGGGGAGTGGTATAGTTGGGGGCATTGTTAGGACAAAAAGGAGATATTAGTTATGGACAATCAAAGTGGTTAGCTGGTTTGTTAGAGGGAATCCACTACATAATAAATAGGAGGATGCAAGGGTAGAGGGGGATCATTCAGATCTGTAAATGGTTGAGTGAATATAGTAATGGCTCTGTTGTAGAAAAGAAACTCTTGGAGAGAGAGAGATCTTTCAGTCGTTCACAATATTTAACAAAACTGTTACTTACACTCGCTTCTATCTATTAATTTCCAATTCAATTTCTACAGCTTCGCAGCAGTGCCTCTGTAGAAAAAGTACAATCACGGGATTGAAAGTAACACTGAAGTTCTTCTACATTTTGTAGACCAATAAATGGGAGGATCCAGTGGTGATGAAGCCAGTCAGTTTAAAATTTATGTGTCACCCTGATAGGGATCTAACAGTGGTTGATCTTCAACAGTAAGGGAAACAGGATTATTCGCCGTACATTTTATTGATTCAAGGAAAATGGATACACGACGGAGATATTCTACCCCACACTAGAGCCTTCTTTAGTCTACAATTCACAAAATAAATTTTGCAATCCTCTCTAATCGAAGTTAGTCCTATTTATACTACTAAACAGAAAGGATAACAATACAAACAAACTAAATAATCTTCTCTAATCGAAGTTAGCAACTAACATAACTATTTATGGGTTTACAACTTTCCCCTTTTTCCTGGAGTCCCTTGTGATTCTATTTTCTGTTATGGGTTCTACTTGTCACCCATATCAATGCATTTTTCACTTGAAGTACTGATCGAAGGTGGCTTTACATCAAAATTTCACAAAAGGATAAAATCAATTATGAAACTTTTAAGTAGCCCCATTTATCATGGAAATTTTTAGGAACGGGATATTCAGATCAATGAGAGGTACAACCTTGATAGAAAGGGGAAACAAAAGTCTTTTGGTTCTACTTAATTTTGTTCTTTGATTTTCTTACTATCTCAGAGTTGAATCCAGCTTCTCTCACATTATTTCCAATTCCAAAATCTTTAGATAAAAATGTAACTGTACCACTACCAGGAACAAAATACAAACAGGGTATATATTTCTTTTTAATCAAATTTCCTACAAGAATATTATGTGATTTGCACAGGCTCCTCAAACCTTCAAAGTTGATCCACGTTTTTTATAGCAAGCCCCACTTCACAAATGATCATGTACTAATGTTCAAGTAATATCACATAGATGCTTAAGTCAGTAAATTTGGGGAGGTAGAGGGGGTTAAAATTGGATCAGTAGTCATAATCATGTTGGCAAAGTGCAACGAGGCCTAGTACCTAGGCATTCAACCATTTAATTAAAAAAAATAAATGGTTAAACACATACAATGTGATGGGAGAAATCCTTATGCTAAAATTTAAAATTATAATTTATGAAACTTCTGTAGGACATGAAAACCAGGCATACAATTCACATTGGATAGAATTAGAAAAAAAGAATGAATCAACAATGCTACAAGAAATTACACAAGCTAGAGTTCTTCGTAATTTCTTAGGTAACAAAAGATGGGTATAACCCATTCAAAGCATATAGAGATTTAAGGCTATATTTCGAGAAGCCAACTGTAAATGATAGCAAGGGTGAATATAATCTCAGAATAACTAATGTGACCCTGAATCTCATGCACGGTTATCAATAAAACTTGACATTTTTGTGTAATTATTATCATGTATAGTAACTTACCGGACCCATTTAGAATAGGAACCATGTTCCGAGCAGCACCTCTCACGACTAGACGGAAATCCCTCTTAAGACCAACGTACTTGGCATATTTCTACACAATTCAAAGGTAAAGTAAGCTTTAGAGATAAAGTTTCAAACTAGGTCATGTTTAAGCTTTTATTAGCAAGCCAGTCAACATGTCAATAAAGTAACTGGATATCAACTCAACAGAAAGCTAAGTTTTAGATCAATAAACTATTTTAAAGTTGATATCTAAGAAAGATTTACCTCATTAACAGGGGCCTCGTTGTCTCGAAAAACAGCATCATGGCCATCAATTTCTTCGCCAAATTCTGTCTTCAGAAGGTCCCCAGAATTCCCAACAACAGCACAAGTACGAAACTGCCGTGGATGAAAGGGGGGTTTTGCGGGTAATAGTATATTAAGCTGTTCTTCACAAAGAGTCTTATTATAGCATTTCTTTGCCCCCCTACAAAAAGAAAACTTGTAATTACACTTGCTTCATAATCAAATGTTCACAGAAAATACAAGTGACACACAAACAGAGGTCAATATTTTAGATTCATACAATTGTGCTATTCTTAATGGAGCATAATCTACCCAACCACCAGGACGAACGTCAAGATACTCCCTTGTCAACACTGTGGTCATGTTACGGTACTGCAACATCACATCATAGTATTCAGTTCAGATTCGTCCTGAAACACAACTTAAGCATAGGTGAAATAAAAAAGCATAGAAATCTACCTGTTCCCATAGTAGTATTGCCTCACACACATCATACGTGTACTCCAAAGGCTCAAATTTTTTGAACTGCTGATTGTACTGCAGTCATTAAAACAATAAGAATTAAAAAATATATTAAAAAAAAAACAGCATCAAACTATTAGTTGAAAATTGAATCAAAGAAGGGTTAGTAGACAAAAGTGTATACCCAAGTACTGTTGGTGCCTTCAGGGTATTTAAGGACCAACGTGCAGTGGTCAATAATGTCTGCAGTGAGTCCAAGCCCCCTATTAGCCTGTTTTCAATCCAAAACTCAGCTCAGTTCTTCACACTACGATATAATTCAGATATTTTGACCAAGAAAGGAAGAAAAAAACAAACACAGTAAAATCCAGAACAGTGTTTGGATTCTCAACTGAGTGTCAGAATTGAATTTTCCACCAGCTAGCGCAATTTTAGTAAAATACAGTTATGAATACAAATGCTTAGTTACCGGCCAAACTTAAACGAGATTCAAATTTTGAATCGAAAGACCTATTTTCTGAACCTTGAATAAAATCAAATCTTACTATGAAAACATAAGATACGTTACTAATGAAATAAGAAATTTTACAGGCTGATGATATTTCATCTTCTAACCTCAGAATAATTCAAGTTATAAATTGAATGACAAAAGAAAAATGGTTGGCTAACACAAAATTGACAAAACAAGTGGCTAGGCATACAAATCACTCTCTTGTCAACACTGTGGTTCATTAGAATGAATTGGGGTTTAAGATGAGATTCATGTCCAAAATAGATGCATGCTAGAGATTTGTATCAATTGGATTTAGTTTCATACTGAATCGAGATACATACGCATAACAATTGTAGCCCAGGTTGAGTGCTGGTTCGTAGGATCGCCTACGTCCCATGGCACATTTTTGCTCTGCTTTTCTCTGTTTGCTCTGTTCTTCCTCTATTTCCTCTGTTTTTTGCTTGTTTACTCTAGTTTTCTGTCTTTTTGATTGGTTCATCTGTTTTTCCTCTATTTTCTCTGTTTTTTTTTTCAACTCTATCAACAACCTACTGATCCTAATTACAATCCGTGTTATTGCCCTCGTGTTTACGATCTTTCACCAGCCTACCGATCCTACTTAAAAACTCGAACCTGACTACATTGATGATAACCATCTATTTGACTAGAAATTATCAACAACAACGACAAAACATTATCCCACTAAGTAGGGTTGGTTACATTAATCAAATTACACCATAATGTTCTATCATATGGTAATATTTGGATCCAACTCATTAATCTTTAAATCTCTCTAAATAGTTTCTCTTATATTTTTTTCTAGGTATTCCTTACCTTATAGTGATTTGACAACCCTTCATCTGATCTACTCTCCTTACTACATAATCTACTTGTATTCTCTCTACATGCCCAAACCACCAAAGCATTATAGAAAATCAATTCATTCAAAATCATGACCTAAAGACACACTATGCATAGCAAAAAATGAGAAACGGTAAGAAAAAGAATGATGTTATTATTATTGTAACTGAGATGGGAAAGTTACCACACATTGCTTGACAGTGGACTGAAACTGAAATAGATCATGAATTGATTCGGAGTTGCGACGATCTGAAAAGAGGGAACCTGATAATGCGAAATGGAACTGAGAATTAAGGAATAATTAGAAAGAAAGATGATTACGGAAAAAAAGTGATACCGACCGGAGAAGAAAGAGGATTGGATGAAGAAGAGGAGGAGGAGGGAGAAGAATGTAGCGGCAAAGACCAGATATAGAATCTTCGGTCTCGCAGCGGACGCTACTTGCTTGTGCTGTCTCATTGATCTTCTTGTTGCTATTGGCTACTCCAGAGAGATTAAATTGAGATTTTTTTTTAGTACAAAAGTTTGTGTTTTTAGATCTTCATATCTAAGTTTATACAAAAAGTTTGAAATTTTTGTTCATTTTAAATAAAGAGATAAAAGATTCATATAGTGTCTTTCAAATATAAAAAAAGGTTCATATAGTGAACAATCGTAATAAAAAGACAAAAAAATTATTTAAAAAAAAGGTTTTCAAAATTTAATTGTTTTTGAAAATTATAAGAGAAACGGTAGGAAATATTGAATCTATATTCTCCTCAGATTATTAGATCTATATGTTATGAAGTATTTGTTTCATGAAAAAGTGAAAATACTTTGGGAAAAATTGAAAAACATGTTTTTAGGTATTTTGAAGAAAAATTAAAGTTTGGTTAATAGT
>Ga0209282_1001546_pt1 | contig 12692 bp, 5 predicted proteins | sample Mtrugardesep15_FD_187529 | JGI IMG/M metagenome (GOLD analysis project Ga0209282, IMG submission 187529) | Root nodule microbial communities of legume samples collected from California, USA - M. trunc garden sep15 (SPAdes) (version 2) | ecosystem: Host-associated > Plants > Roots > Nodule...
ATGGTATTTGCAAATAAGGTTTTGGTTTTGAGGTAGGAGTGGAAGCTTATGAGCGGGAGCAAGTGCCAAGACGTGAACCTTTACTCTTTGGACCATTACTCTTGGCATGTGAGCATTGACTATCGGGATTTTGAGCATCAATAGTCTCCCACCTAGAGGGGATTCGACCCGTGGACCTCGTTTTCGGTGTAGACTTCATCCTTTTAGGTGCTCCCTTGGTGGCCACTTTTCTCGGAGGTGGCTTTAATATTGTTTCCTCCGGAAATCCTAGTTCACGCAACTTTTGTTTGATGAAGAGTTTCATACTGTAAGGGGACCTCTTGATACGCTTTTGAATAGCGTTCCATTCCTCCATAACGGAAAAATGCGCATCAACCTCTTGTTCGATTACACCTAACCTTCGCCAATGAGGGTGTATTTCATCCAAAAGAATAGGCAATTTTTTCTTTCTCTTCTCGGGAAGAATACAAGCACAAGGCAACCCAAACATTGTCATTTGCACACAACCACAATCTTCTTTAGCAAAGCCGAATCTCCTAGAGCGCTCATATTCTTCATCGATGAAACCCAAAGTGGCCTTATAGACATGCCCCTAAAACTCGGATAATAGCTTCTTCTTTTTGTATTTGTGCACCATGACGGTTATGCTCCTTCCAAAACTCCCTTGTATCTCACCAAATTGGTTTTTCAACATTTTGTCAACTTCATCCCAACATGATGTCAAATCTCCCACACTACTTCTCAAGTATCTTTTCAATTGTGCATGAGCCGATTCAACAAAGTTGGTGGCTCTACACCCTAGATGCAAGTATTTATTTGTCCATGCCCTCACAAAATGTTTCTTGAGGGGCAAAACGGTTTCCTAAACAAACTTAACAGACAATGGAAACAACCCGCATACCTCATCTTTAAATGTCAACCATGCAATTGCAAATTCATCCTCCGTAGGAGAGTTAACCACATCTCTCCAAGCCGTCACTATTTTCTTAACAATCTCACAATGCTTGTCATCATCCGCTTCCTTTGCATCTTTGCCAACACCTTTTGCTTTCGAAGGCTTGGGATTAAGTCTACAATTTGTGACGCACCTAGCTTTGACATTCTTCTCAATATGAAAATAGCAAAGTACATGGTCCGTTTTAGGGAGAACATCGGAAACGACTTTCATCAAAGCGGGGTCCCTATCTGTGAAGTTATTCTCTATTTCAAAGGTAAGAAAGGCAAACGCAACCGAATAGGTCAATTTGGTAGAGGTGACACCCACAATCTCGAATAACGGCATTCGGTATGTATAGGTTTTGTAGGTGGAGTCCATGACCAGAACGGTGGAAAAAGTGTTAAGCATATTAATTGAATCCGGATGCCCAAAGAATAAGTCTTCAAGTGTGGTTTCCTCGCTATTTTCTCTTGTGAAATAGACATATCAATGTTTCTCTAACTTTGTAATCAAGTATTGCAATTTCGTCTTGTCCTTTCTTTGCCTCTTGCACCATCTAGTTCGCGCATTATACACTTGCTTGATGAGTGTCTCACTTTCTTTGTTTTTCTCCTTCAAATCCGTGAGAATATTTCTAGGCTTTGCCAAGCTCTTCGTCATGTCGATAACTCTTTGCTTCTCTTTCGCTTTTAGTCGACCCGCAAGAAGGTGTCCGAAAAACTTTGGTGCCATTTCATGGTTATGAACTCCACAAAGCATTGCAATCCACCAATCTTGTGTTTCTTTATCAAAGAAGCATTTCAACCTAAACGGACAATTACATTTCCTTGTGCCCGTGCCTTCAAGCTTCGGTTTCTTCCTTGTCTTAGGTGGCTTGTACTCACCACTCCTCTCACATTGCATAGTCATGTATGGTGTTATTGTCCTAGGTTTATCTATAGAAATAGTAAATCCTGCCCTAGCAGCTTGTCGACGAACCCAACCAAGTAATTCTTCTCGATCTTTCCATCTTTCATTTGTTGTAAAAAATGACCCGATGTTTTCTTGAATAACATGAACACCGTAGGTACCGATTTAGGCTTCTCTTAAAAGTTACCGGTAGGTATCGGTCTTGCTTGGTTGTGAATTATGTGTGCTTGAAAAGGAATTTTCACTTTCGACTCCACTTGTTTGGTTGGTTTGACATCGCCAGATGCTACACCGGAACCTACGCATACGCTGGAAGCTTTGTTTTTGTCTGGTTTAGGTTCAACGACATCCTCCACCACATTTTGAACCATGTCACTCAATGCCTACTCAATAAAAAAATAACAAAGAAAAAAAAATAAATAACTTGTGTCGCAAGCAAAGCAAGTAAAAAAAATGGCGCAAAAATTCAAATTATGGCCGCACGGTAGCATGAGTTAACCCACGCTAGTGTTATCCATCCATGCAAGTTAACTTGTGCTGCTCTTAAACCTAGCGTGAGTTAACTCACGCTGAGCCCTATGCCTACTGACGAAAAAAACGTGACAGCCACAAAAACCAGTCAAAATGGGATGAGTTTTGTGGATACATTACCTATTCTATGATGCTTGATGAGCGTAAAAACTTGTTTCCGGACGATTTGCAATGATTTGGAACGAAGATTTTGACCCGAAAATTCGCACTTTTTAGGTTTTTAGGGGTTGAGGGAAACAAAAAATGGAGCTTTGTGGTTGCCTGCTGGGTTTAGAACGAAAACAGTACTCAGCTTGAGTTAACTTGCACAAAGACATTTTAAACATTTCACTTCAGAACGGGCGAAACACTTTGGGTAAAGACTAAGATTCTTTCCCTTTTTCTTTTCACAAGTTTGATCTATCCATGTCCACTTGTGTCCTAGTACTCTATTACTCTATTATTTACTCAAATAAAATAATTTTTCACTTTCCCTCGAATTCTTTTTTGTGTCCTTTTTGTATAGTTTTTCCTCACGTCCACATCCAATAATTCAGGTCTACTAGACTTACTACACAAGTTTGCTTTTGGTACAAACACAGGTTTGAATGAAGACAAGTACAAGAAGTATTTTTTACTTTCTGTCACCTAAACCCGCGTTTCTCGTCCATCTTGTTCACATCACACACGCATATATCGTGAGTGGCCAAATAAGCCAATTTTTTCTTCAGAAAATGACATTATTTATCTTATAATACATGTTATTTTGAATATTATAGAGAAAAATGTAAATACTAATATTTAGTTAAACTGCTTATCTAAACGTGCTCTCAATGTATCCTAGCTATATTTATTTGCAAACACACTAAGACATGATTTAATTTTAAAATCAACAGAGTTGGCGTTACTTCATTTATATATGATTCTCTTATTTTATTTATGTTTTACTCTCATTTTCCCACTGTTGAAGGTAATTCTTGCGTTTTTTATGTTAAAAAAACATGTACCATAAGTTTGTGTTAATTTGGTTTGATGTTTGACTAAACTGAGTTGCGTATAATTACCTTGAGTTATATAGGACTATAATGATCATCAAAATTATCTCTCAAAATATCAAAGTCACGACATTTTTAAAGTTGAATTCAAATCAAAGATTTTTTATTAAGGTAGAAGAGTCTCGAACCATTTAATCCAAACGTTATTGAGTAATTTAATATTTAAGGAAATTATTACGTATTTTTCATCATCGTAAACCAGGGTGTTAAGGGTCTAAGTGTGAAACTGAAAACCCAATAATGAGTTTGTCATATTTGTAGAACAAAATGTTGATACGTATCGCGTGATGCATTTGCGTGTTGCTAGGGACAGGCTTAATTAACGAAGAATAGATGTTCAAAACATGGTTGACTAAAGCTTTTTGGAGTCAATCCTTGAGTTGTTGTCTTCTTCGATCGTTCAAAACACGGAATAATCACGATAACCCCGCGTTGAATAAAATGCATTTTTCTCACAACACAATCCATGATCCATCTATAGTTGAGTAGTTACGTTCATCTGATTTGATTTAATTAAAAAACACTAAAAGTGTATTATAATATAACTAAAATAATATAAATCCAAAAGTCCTATTCAACTCCCAAAATGCCGAAATTGTTAGGCCGGATGTCATGAGTGAGACTCGAACCCCGGTACTTCCACTTGCGTGTATGAGTTTATAATAGTTTTGTCATTTCGTCTATCTAAAAAAAAATATAAAACATGACTCAAGGTTTCATAAAAATAAGAATGTGATGAGATTTTTACAATATAAAACACGCAGATACCTTTAAAAAGAATGGGGAAATGGTTAAAAAAAATATTTAACAAATTAATTATGACAATTATACTTTATTCAAAAAAACAAATTACGACAATTATACTATTTTTTTATAACTAAAAAGTTTGGAGAGTTTAATCTAAAAAAAAAGTCGTCGGTGTCGGGAAAAGCTACAAGACATAAGGTATATTTGGATAGAGAATTTTAGAGAGAGATTCGAATTTACTTTTTTTAAAAAAAATTACGGACACAATAAAATATTTTTTAAGTCAATAAAATATTTTTTTTGAGAGAAAGTCAATAAAATACTAATCATGTGTTATTTTTTTATTTTTTAAATTTAAAATGACAAATACTCCAATGTCCTATCAGAAAACCTCCAAAAAAGAAAAACTCCTTCCAAATAGACATATACTTGAATATATATTACTCAATAAGAAGATAGATATACAGATTAACGAGGTTCAAACCTCTAACTAAGATTCTGATTATATATGAGCTAAATTCTTGCCATGTAGAGCAAGCTATGTTAGATGTAATAAAAAATAATTGAAATGAAAAAAATGTTGAATTTTAAAGATGCTCTTGTATTTTACAAAAGTATGCTCTATGTATTTTATCCTTAACTGAAATTAAAAACTTATGCAATGCACACAAAATACTTCAATAAATATAAGTTTCAAACAATCATTGAACAATGTATCAGAAGATAGAGTAATATTATCTCAGATAATACAATGCTTAATTTGAATTAACTTGAACTATAAGAAGAGCGATGATATTCATCGCGAAGGAAAATCCGGTGAAACAATCAAGAAGCATATTCCTTGGTTTAAATGGTTGAACAGCAAATGTGCGGAATTTGTGGAAATCGGGTAGAAAACATAGTACCAACTGAAATACATGTTCCGGGATGATTTCATGAAATATGTTTCGCTATACATTATTTAGTTATTAACTAATGAAGAAATGTTTTTTACATAGGATTAATATATTTTTATCCATGTAATATTAGCGATTTCTGGTTTACTCCTATAAAAAAATTTGTTCAGATTTCAACCCTCTAATTTAAAGATTTTTGGTTTTGGACCTTCATAAATTTTAACTGTACAAAATTGATGATATGGTAAGGGATAAACCGAAATATAAATAATATGACACGAGGATAAACCGAAATTCTCTCAAATTACAGGGGACGGAAGTACATTAAATTTTATAATTTGATGTCATAAAGGTCCAAAATCAAAACATTTTCAAATTACAGGGTTGAAATCTAAACAAATTTTTTAAAGGGGTAAACCGGAAATCACTAATTCCAGAAAGTAAACATATGTTAACCCTTCTTTTTATAAGCTAAATATCTCAACGTCTATTTTTGCGACTTTTTATTTTCTGTATATGTCAGTTCAAATGCTCTTCCAGTTTCACTTAACATCTTATAAAACATGAAATATCACAGTAAATGCCATACAATAATCAATAATGAAAAAAAAAATACGAAAACATATGTTATATATTATAGAGACCTTATCCTGTCATAGATAGATACAAAACGAACCCTTACATCAAATATTTTATCCTCTGCCACTGGTTCTCTCCACGGGAGCAAGGCACGTATTGGCTCCAGTTTCGACTCACTCAATTACAACAGGGTTGAAAATACTTCGGATAAAATAAAACACCACGTCACTACAAAATGCTAGCTCTATTGCAGCATCCTTGATACAGTCACAAAATAAAAGAAAATCAATCTAGAAACTGCATTGTTTCATTCTATGGAAGGTGACTATTTACAACTATACATCTTCGACAGTAGGGACAATCTCCACAACTGCGAATCCAAGGATCCAAACAAGCAGAGTGAAATTTATGTCCACATTGCAAATGGATCAGTTTATCTCCATCCACGAAAGATTCCAAGCATATCCCACAATCCTGAAGTACCTTGGATTCTAATTCCGTATCAATGCTGCTAAAAACTTCAAGATGCAAACAGTTCAGGGCCTCCTGAGTGAGTCCTGGTGGCTTTCTGGTTTGTTCATGCAAGAGCTGGAATCTTGCCATTTGAGAAGTCAAGTCAGTAATTAAAGAGTCCTCAGTTGGAACTTCACTTGATAACTCACTTTCTTGATCCTCGTCCACTAAATCTCTATCATTTTGCCTGAGGAAACCAAACCCACAAAAAAGGTAAAATTTCAAACTGAATCAAAGGCAATGGCAGAGGCCTTCAAGAATAAACAACCAAAAATTATGCAGAAGAAAATTCAATGTCAGATGCACAGTGGGATCCTTCCTAAATCAGAACAATCAACTTATGAAAAAGGACCGAACTATGAAAAAAGACCACAGTCTGATTATCAGAAGCCACAGAAGCATCTCCTTGAGTAAATCGACAAGTTCTATGAAAAAGAAGGCTGTTCCTGATAAACTCAACAAAATTAGAAGGACAAAACTCCAATAATTAGAAATCAGAAAAGACAACACACAAAATGTAATGTGTATCTCTTGAATTGGAACATATTACGTCAGTAAAAGCAAATTCGAATCCAGAGCAATAAGTATGCACAATAGTCATCCCTAATATTGGCCAAAACTTAATGTCCATATGCTCTAATAAGATGAAGATGCTTACATGCAGACATAACAAATGGTGCACTAAATACAATAACCCCAAATTCCACAAGCAAGAAATTATATTTTTTGGAGGATTACCTCAAGGAAATACATTGATCTATATTTAAGCGGTTGTCCACAGCACAGTGGAACAACATACAAGATCGTCAACAAGAAAAAAAAAAGGACTAGCAACACTTCTGATCTTCCTGTTTCTACGTTTATGCAATTTTGGTCTCGATAGTTTCAATTGTGCAATTTGACCGCAAAATATCACCTAATGTTACAATTACGTCTCTCTAATAGTCTTCCATGCAATTTTCAATAGAATCTAATGAAATTAGCAATGATTTCTCATGATGCATCATTGTCGGTAGAAATTGGTCAAAAAAGAGAGATTTTGAAGAACATCTAAGTTCAAACAGACGAAGAAAAAGCACAGTGAGCCCTAAATGGAAGTATCAAAAGCCAATGAAATACCAACAAGGAAATCAGCAGCTGTCCACATACAAATGAGTGAGTGACAAGGGACCATCGGAAACTGTGTCAGCCAGTGACTCGGTGACATACAAACGGCAATTAACGGACAATTTTGAATACTGAATTGCTTGACCCCTACAATTTCGAGGACTAAAATGACGATTTACTCTACTTTTTATTACATCAACAATGAGTATGAATGAACTTAGTTGCTCACCTTAGAGACAATTTTAATTACAATCATGGCACAATTAAATTGATTGCAGTTACTAGCATTTCAAGCTCACAAGTTAATCTCAAACCCAACCTAGCAATGATATAAGTAGCAAACTATCTTTGTTACAAATATAGCAATATTACTATTTATAGCATGCATTGTGAAGAAAATAGAAATAGTTTTTTGAATACTGAGTTAATTTAAAATGAAACCTGTTTCTATCAACAGGATCCCCTCTCAACCTCTGAAGGAGTCTTTCTCGCGCAAGTCTCACATCTACTGGTAATCTTTCACTTCCACTTGCTCTTGGAGCACCTCTCACACTTTCTCCAGGTTCAACGCCTTCATTTACTAGAGGTCGACGATACCTTCCATCAAATCTTTCCGATACACGCTCCTAACAAACACAAAATACATTAGAAGTAATAGTTAGTTACACTAGCCATTTAAGTTAGACTAGTTAGTTGCTTTGATCGGCTACATAAGTCTTGATGTATTATCTCATTAATCATTATACTTTTCTACGAGTTCTATCAAGAATTGTACTGTAATAAAATAATTATAAGCCAGAACCTCGCAATTATCAATTTGAATAAACAGTAGAAAATGATGAAAAATAGGGTTTGAATTGAACATATGTGTAGGAAAATAGGAAGGTACATGGTGACGGAGGCGGCGGACGTTGTAGTGACGGCGGATACGGGGAGAATCATCGTCGTCGGAGTCGTGAAGGCGGTGGTGATGATGGAAATCTGGAGAAGGTGAGGAGTGGAAAGATGAATCGATATCATTTCGTCCTAATCGGTGTCTCCTGATGTGGAATAGTTCTGAAGCGCTCGTCATACACTGCCAAACGCGATTCACTGCGACTCTTTCGGTCGGCGATGTAAGTATGAATCAAAAGTCAATGTAACTTCGACGAAGAATCGACAGCACTGTAAATGCGCTACTTTATTGCTCCAATCCTGTACATTTTCCAGGAAAGTTCCATTAAACTTTTATTGTGGTTTTGGTTTACCTCATTTTGGTAATAAAAAGTTTATACTGGAAGGGATGATGCATATTATATGTATGTAGGTTATGTTCAAACCACTAACCACTCCATTTATTTATCTTTAACGTGAATTCTTTACATGCTATGTTACTTGGAGAAAAAAATTATAAGAAATCGTGGATTTTTCTGATTAAAAAAAAAAGTGTTAGTATTTTTTTTTAAAAAAATAACACATTTTAATGTCTCAATTAACACAGAGTTAACCCAATCTTTTCTGTTTTTTTAGCAAAGGTAACGTTGATTTATTTCATTCAATATCAAAAAATACAAAATACACGGTATATTATAGAAAAGATTGATGCCACTGTGCACAAATCCATTTTGAACAAAATGGGGCGGTTGCCCCACTAGAAATTAAGTTATGAACAGAAAAATAATTATTTTATTTGTAAAGAACCACACACACAACAATATGATAGATAAATTGTCGAATGATTGTGTTGTTTATATGTCTGAAAAAACATATATTTAATAGTGTTGAAAAAAAAAAGTCATACAAAAATGAATACTTACAGAAAAATAGAGTTCATATGTCATTTATTGTGATTTTTTATATATAACTTGACTTGGGTTAGTTAGAATATGTCTATGTAAATTTCAAAAGTGACTGATAAATGAGAAGAAAAAAAAATCTACAACAAGGACAATTTCAAATGAAAAGGATAATATATCAATTACATTTTTTAAAATAATTTAGTAAACTAATAAACCACAAGAAAACTCAAAAGTGATTAAAATTTTAATCCCTTGTATTATTCTTATCTGTCAGCACCAATTGCTCTCTCACTTCCTTTACTGTCTCATAATCTTATTTTCTTTATCGGTGTGCCCGATACTTCTAAGTGTCCCCTCAATCTTTCCCTGCCATGTTGTTGTCTTTTCAATCTTGATCGATTAGGTGTTCCTTCCATCTTATCCTTTATTTACTTTCGGGAATAACATCTGAGTTCATCAAAGAAATTTGTACCTGTTGATTTAAAGGTCTGCTCATTTAGGGTTTGAAGAGGCTGACTCGATGAATCACAACAGGTACGAAAAATTAACCCTAATCTTCCATTATTATACAAAAATGTCATAAATCGTTTTGTTGTGTATTGACTACTTGAGATTTTGTATGGTGTGGATAGTTTAATTGTTTTATCTTGTTTCTCGATTACGATATTTCCATAGTTTATAATATTCACCTTTTGAAGAAAACTATTAGATCGAAAGTTATTATATTCACAAAGCTGGTAGTTATTTATATGTTTAAGATCCCACTATTAATTCAAAACACGTTGAATTGAATGCTCGTATTTCTCATACGAATACAAGTTAAAATACTAAATGTCTTTAAGTGCCTACACATTTTAGCACCTAGTTGGTGTGAGTAACTCAGACCTCGACTCTTGCATATGAAAAAGTTTAATTTAAATGGAGTAATCAATCTTATGTGTCAAACAAGCTTTTGATGAAAATTAGCCATTCATAAATAACAGTGAATATTTTGATCCTATAACATGGTTTGTATAACAAAAATACTAACACTCGTATTTAAACTCTCTTTAATTTTTTCGGACATTTTCTCTATGTTTTTGTGCTGCCAGCTATTGCCACAAGCCGAGTGCAATATGATTGGAGACTCATTTTTTAATCAAACTTGTGTGAATCTTATACTTTAGAAATTGATATCACATAAAGTGGTGAGATCTACACGAATTTAAATAAAGATCGAATGTTTGATAGAGAATGTTTCTGACATTTATCTTCCAAGCACGGTCTTCTGCTTTGTCATGCACACACCGACGGAGTTTCTCTTCAAGAAGAGATATTTTAATAATCTTTTTAGAGGATATATTTTTAGAGTATTGAAAGATGTTTTTAACATATTTTTACACCGTTCATATCATAAAATCCAAAATATAATGGCAAAGAAAGAAAAAGTTAAGATAGTGGAAAAAAGTAAATATGTATATTTTAATAAGTTATTATCTTTTATTTTCACACAACTGTAATCAGCTGTATATTCAATCTCTAACTTATATATATTTTTTGGACCAATTTCTATAATTATCGTTTAGATATATACTCAAGTGCAAAATGAAATTATTATTATACTAGTAAGTAGATAAGATTAGTGAAAGAAAGTTGACGGAGGCAGGAAAGGGTGATCCGAACGCGATGCGGCGTGGGAACAGCTGGTAAGAAAAAAGTGAAAGTCACGCGCTTCGGTGTTGTATTGAAGTAGAAATAGAGAGTGCAAAAACGCGTGTGGAGACAAAAAATAAACAAAGACACAAAAAAAGGGACAACAAAATTAGTAACAGGACGCGCCGTGAATGCAGAGGTAGATTGCAGCGAGTGAAACAAGCGAGTTGTGTTTGAGTTCAATTCAGTTCCGATCTCATTCATAATTCAATTTTGATTTTTTCCCCCAAATTTTGAAAACCCTAGCTTCCTCACTCGCGTTTTCCCCCCACTCGCGGATCCACTTCATATTTTTCGTACTCGTAGCTCGTCATTTTTCACCGCTCTTTAAGGTTTTTCATTCTTTTTCCTTCTTCCCTTGTGTTCTGTTCTGTTCTCCACACTTTACTACAAATAAATATTATTATTATTATAATGCTTATTTATGGTTTGTGGAAAATGCTTGAAATGCTAAAACATGATGTGGGTCTTGTAATTCTATTGACCTTGAAGATAATTGTAGCTTAAAGGTGTTAACTTTGCTGAGAAAAACAGTGGAAAAAAACACTACTTGTAGTCTAAGAAAGAAGAAACATAACTGAAGCTCGTGTGTTTTAAACACGCGAGCTTCGGTAAAACGTGAATTATGAATGTAGAGGTGGAAACATTGTTCTTCTCTGCTCAGTGGTTGGCCTGCCCAAGTTTGGAAACAATTAGAATTTAGAACTATCTATCTTTCTTAATTATGAAAATCATTCATTTTAGCATAACATAATGTCTTTAATTATATGTTAACATTATTTATTTGCAAGCTATGCACTGTTATTTTTTGTCTGGCATCACTGTAATTTTTATATTTTAATGACTAGAGTTTGGTCGTTTCGCTAATTAGAAACTTTGTTTTGGTGTATTTTACAGTAAGTGGCCGCAGCCCGGCTACGATTGGAATGGTGGTAGTTCATCAAAATGGAATGGTGGCAGTTCATCAAAATGGAATGGTGGTAGTGCAGTGAGTGGAAGTATGGGTGACTCTGTCAATGAAGAGCATCACACGGGTGGTGCACTGGTTGCTTCTCCTAAGAGGGGCATAGCTTTCTTTGAAGGGGACACGGATTTTGAGCCACCTAATGGCATTGAATTTGAAACTCATGAAGCAGCATATTCATTTTATCAAGAGTATGCCAAATCTATGGGATTCACCACTTCCATTAAAAACAGCAGACGATCAAAGAAGACCAAAGAATTTATTGATGCCAAATTCGCGTGCTCTAGGTATGGAGTAACACCTGAGTCTGATGGTAGGAGCAGTCGAAGATCAAGTGTAAAGAAGACAGATTGCAAAGCTTGCATGCACGTGAAAAAAAATCCAGATGGGAAATGGAACATTTTTGAATTTATAAAGGATCACAATCATGAACTTTTACCAGCTTTGGCATATCATTTTCGGATTCATGGAAACGTGAAGTTAGCTGACAAGAATAATATTGATATCTTGCATGCCGTTAGTGAACGTACCAGAAAGATGTATGTTGAAATGTCTAGACAATCTGGTGGCTGTCAAAACATCGGGTCAATCGTGGGCGATACGAGTTATCAGTTCGACAGAGGGCAGTATCTGGCTTTGGATGAGGGAGATGGGCAAGTTATGCTAGAGTATTTCAAGCATATTCAAAAGGAGGATTCCAACTTCTTCTATGCTATAGATTTAAACGAGGAACAACGTTTAAGAAATATATTTTGGGTTGATTCAAAAAGCATCGATGATTATCTCAGCTTTAATGATGCAGTTTCATTTGATACTTCCTACATAAAAAGCAATGATAAGTTGCCTTTTGCTCCTTTTGTTGGAGTGAACCATCACTCCCAACCTATATTGCTTGGATGTGCATTGGTTGCTGATGAGACTAAGCCAACTTTTGTTTGGTTACTGAAGACATGGCTTAGAGCGATGGGAGGGCAAGCTCCCAAAGTTATAGTCACTGATCAAGAC
>Ga0209282_1001547_pt1 | contig 12688 bp, 11 predicted proteins | sample Mtrugardesep15_FD_187529 | JGI IMG/M metagenome (GOLD analysis project Ga0209282, IMG submission 187529) | Root nodule microbial communities of legume samples collected from California, USA - M. trunc garden sep15 (SPAdes) (version 2) | ecosystem: Host-associated > Plants > Roots > Nodule...
TAGGCATGATTCTACCATCTCGTCATCAATAGATGCCACTCTTTTTTTCTTCTTTCTGATTAATACATTAATTCTTGATGTATGGTCCCACTCAACCAAGCCAATATATTCTCATAACTTTATCATGTATCTTATGCTCCTTTTAGTGTCTAGTAATCAGTACCATACATCGTTATTGGTCAACCCATACACATTTTTTTCCTTTACTCAAATCACGCCTTTCTATATATAACACTACATATTCATCCATTTCATGACCTTGCTTGAATTTAATTTTTTAACTTCTATTTCTTTATATCTGTCCAAGATACCTAAACTATGTGACATGTTGTATGCTATGAAGTTGAATTTTCACCTCCAAGAGAAGGCTAGTTTGTATCCTGCTAAATTTGCATTTCATGTATTTCGTTTACCTATATTATTCCAAGGTTTACACCCACAACTCTTGTTTACCATTTATTTCCTCTTCTGATACTTTCACTAAAACATATTTGCAAAAAGCATGCGTTAAGGGTTTCTTGTTTCTCCACAAATTTTAATGCTGTGATCTTCTCTTTTGACCCTTCTAAGACCCACTACATTATTCTACCAAATTTAATCTACTATTTATGCCTACCCAATTCATAGATAGCATATTTTTTACCAACCACTATTTAAAAACTGAAGTGTCCTTATCCCTGCCCTTTTCTCCCACCAGCTTGCTTTCATGTATGCACATGACAATAAATCCTCGTCCCAAACATAAAATTGTTTTCTAGGAAAGTATTCTACAAGTACACATCTGATCCCGCAAACTTCAGCCCAAACATAAATTTTGGACGTGTTATTTTCAACTGGAAATTTTTCTTTCATTGAGTAGCGTCCAATCATTTTCTACCAAGGGAATCAATTTTACTCATTCATCTAATTCCTTGTATTCATCAGATCAAATTCTTGTATGCAGTAAATTTCTTCATTTTGTTATTAAGAAACATATCAATTGTACTTGAACATTCATCTAATCACTTGTATTCAGCACATCAAATTTGTTTATGAAGTAAATTTCTTAAATTTCATGGGTCTAAAGAAATTGTTTTAATTTTCTACCTTTCTTATTTTCTTACAGGTTCTACCCCAATTTCCATTGCCATCACATGATGTTATTATGAGATACTGGCCTCCGCCTGAATTTGAGGTATTAATCCTTACGATTTTTATTTTTTTTTCAAAATAATTTATCTGGAGTTCTGTCTATTTTTCACCAGCTTTGGCTTTTTTTGGCAGCGCAATACTGTTGCTTATGATGAGGACCAACAACGAGAAGTAGACGAAGCTCTTGTTATTCAAGATGCCATCTCTGATCTTCCTCCTGTACCGACCTGCTTTTGCTTGATTTTTCATGTTTGGACAAGGCTTCTCTAAATTGAACTACTAAAGCTATATTCTCCCTTCTTTTATTAAAAAAAAATCAATGTTATATTTATTAAATTCTGGGGTGAATACTCTCTTCTTACATTTGACACGATCTTAGAGAAGCCTTTTCCTTTGTTTACTAGTTTTTAACATGATTTTAACATAATTCAATATTGTAGGTCACAAACTTTGAAACTCGGGACGAAATGCCATACCAAAATCCTCCAGAAACAGAATTTCAAAGATATATACGATCAACTAAACATGGTAATAGTGCCTTCCCTTGAGTGCATAATTTGTAACTAATCATGAAATTGTATTTATATTTACTTCATAGTATTAATAAATACAGTTCGGTTACCTATGTTGCGACAAGTGGTTGTGTTGTGTCTTCCATCTATCTTTTATTTTTGTATATCTAGGGATAAAGAAACCCCCATACCAGCTGGTTTTCTGGCACCTGTGCCGAGGATGTGTTCCATATGCTAGTTAATGGCCAGTTTTCCTTTGTTTTTCATCATACGCTGTCTGCAGTTCACCTTTTTATTTTTAATGTATTCTAGCAATAAATTATGGATCAAACATTGGCTCATCTTGTTTCCTTGTTATTCATTTTGAGTAGAGATGACTGGATCCACATTAAATGGAGCAACAAAGAAAAAGCATATGTTATATGATCACAGACCCCTCTTTATGTCTGAAGATGACTACCTACGTGTTTGTCAAATTCCCAAACGGAAGGTTGTATTCTGGATTAAGTTCATGTATTGTATTTGCGCCATTCCTTGAACAACCTTTAATTTAGTATTACTGCAGGGAGCCAATTTCCGTGATCTTCCTGGAATTATTGTAGGAGCTGACAATGTGGTTAGGCCACATCCAACAGAGAAAATTCCATTGCTACCATCTGGAAAGCGATTGGTAAATCTTTTTATTGCTTTCATTGCATATTAAGACAGAATGAATAAATATTCTTCGAATTTGGACTAGAACTAACTTAACACCACAAAAGCAACCTATAAGGGAAGGACAACCCCAGCCTTATAAGGACTACTTTGTCCATATCTTTAATCGACTTGGGATCTCAACCAGTCTTTATTGTGGTGCTAGATTTTGTGCCAACTGCTGCAGCCAATCTGTGCAGGATGGCAGTGTCATGGCGGAAATTGTTGCTTAAAATAGTGGATTTTTGGTCTTTCGCCATTCGTAATTGATAATAGTTATCTCATAACCCCCCCTCACATCCAAGACTAGACATCCAGACTGTGGACTAATGCAGGTGGAATAACAGAGAACTTGGCACAAAAACATAATGTTGTAACAACAATGACAACAACAATAATAAATGATTATATATTACCAATGAGATATTGCCAAGATGATTATATATTCCTATAATTAAGGGATCTTGATTGTAATCTTTTGAATGGGAGGTTATCTATTTAGGTTCATGCTTAGAACGGCACTAAGTTAAGTTATTTACCTACTTTATTTGGTCTCAGGTCCCAGATTACTGCTTCACTTATGAACAGGGGAGGTCCAAGAGGTGATTTCTTCAGTACTATAGTCTGTATGGTGATTTTTCTTGCTTTACATTCAAATACTTTTGATCTAAATTTGCACATTTATGTAGGCCATTTGGACGATTGTGGTGGGATGAAACGGTTCCTACCGCACTAACCAGCCCGAGTTGTCATAACCAGGTCTTGTCGCAGTCTTCAATTCGTTTACAGTAGTCACATAAAGTTGGTAACTTATAGGTTCAAACTCTTGTAGGTAGTAATACATCCAGAGCAGGATCGAATCCTCACCGTACGAGAATTTGCCAGGCTGCAAGGATTTCATGATTATTATAGATTTTGTGGGTCTGTGAAAGAAAGGTATAAAGCCATTATTTAATGAATATAAATAGGTTTAAAAATGTTTTTCTTTCCTACTATCATACCGAATTTTTATTGTAGACCCTCTAAAATTTGGGTTTTGGTTTTTGTCCCTGTTTTGTAAAAGTGATACCTTTTGGTGTCCACCATAGTTACATGACTCTGCATTTGGAATTTGTTTGATACATCAACACCCAATGTAATTATGATAAAGACAGGATCAAACGTATTTTTTAGATAATTAAAAAACATGGGACAGAAACTGAAATTGATTTTAGAGAGACTGTATTCAAAATGCAGTTGACTGTTGTATTCCTTATTTTTTTTTCTTATGATATTATTTGCAGGTACCGTCAAATTGGAAATGCAGTTGCTGTTCCTGTTTCGCGAGCTTTAGGATATGCCCTAGGAATTGCACATAGAAAGCTTGGTAGTAATGAGCATCATATGACCCTCCCACCCAAGTTCTCTCTTTCCAATTATGTTCAATTATCAAGTAATCATGTCGACGACACCACCTTTTTTGAGTCGAAAGATGTTGTCAGTGCTGCTGTTCTTGAGCCGAAAGATGTTGGCGACACCACTATTCTTGAGTCAAAAGATGTTGGTGATACCGCCATTTTTGAGTCGATTGATGTCAGTGCTGCTGTTCTTGAGCCGAAAAATGTTGGCAACACCACTATTCTTGAGTCAAAAGATGTTGGTGATACCGCCATTTTTGAGTTGAAAGATGTTGGCGATGTTGCCACTCATGAGTTGAAAGATGTTTGTGAAACCGCCTTTCTTGAGTCGACAGATGTTTGCGAAACTGCCATTTTTTAGTTGAAAAATGTTGCCAACACCAACTAGCAGAACATTCATCCTGTTATTTTCCATGGATTTCATGAAAAGTGGATTTGACATTTGATTTTCTTGCTGAGCAATTTTTTAATCCTGTAGACACACCTCAGCTACTCCATTTAATTTAAATGTATAATCTCATTAGCCTCTTCAAAAAGAAAAATGTATAATCTCATTCTATTTGTACAACTCCTGTGCTACTATGTAGCTTATTTAAGATGTAATATCATATCTAATATTTGTTTTACAATATATCTAATTCTAATAAGTACTTGAATTTTCGTTGGAAGTGAAAATTCTTTCCATGCCTAATTTCATGCGTGTAAACATTCAAAATTTATTCTGCACGTGTATGTAATGTCAATTGTTGTACTTTGAATGACAAATGCAGGTAATCAGTTGTTAAATTAGTTTTTATCCTTTATCTGAATTTGAACCTGGACTTCAAACTCCTTATCCTCTAAATCAAACCATATCCAACTTATAGTGACTTTGTAGATAAAAACTATTTATTTTGAAAGGTTGCAGATAAAAACTACCAATTCAATATTTGTTATAGTTTCTTGTGTTTAGCATGCATTAATAAAACAAAAATTGTACCCAATTTTTTATTTTTTTTTAACTTAATACTTTGCGAACAAACTTTAAAATGTCTGAAATTACCGATTGTACCAGTTAAAAACCATACAAGTTCAACCAATTTTATTTATATAAGTATATATTTTTTACTTTCATTAGTTTGAATTAATTCAACCATTGAAATTACGATATAGTTTGTCACATTTTATTTTTTACTTCCCTTGCTCAAACTTTATGATTCAGTCTCTATTTTTTCATTCAACTTGATCACATATATCCATAAATGTTTTGTCAAAGAGAAAATAAACGAAGATTAAAATTGAGAGATTAAGAATATGTTTTTGATAAATTTGGTTATTATTTTTAAATTTAAACATAATTAAATCTATTATTTTTAGGATGCCATTAGAAAATAATTTATCGGAATGAAGTTGTTCAATCGTAAAGTCGTGAGTTCAACTTCCGCAATCAATAAAAGAACATTTTTACATTTTCGAACTCACCAGAACTTTATTTTCTTTAATATAAAAAACATAAACCCTCCCTATACGATGGGGTTTAACCATTTCCCTCTTGATTTTCTTCCCTTCCAACGATGAACAGATACATGAGTATAGCAAATTCCGTCAAAACGCTTTTCCGAATTGCTCAATCATCACCCCTTCAACTCCGTTCTAATTTCCATAATAACTTCTATTATGGAAGTTTCAGGTACATTTCCTCTGCTCCAACCCACGGCGAAGAAGCTTCTGTTGATAATCGCGTTCCAGCTACAATCATAACCGGTTTTCTCGGCTCTGGAAAGGTGCTACTTTATTTTATTTTTTGTTATTAGAATAGCTTATACATAAGCACTTGTATGATAAGTGCTTAATTAAATTCATATTGTTTGTTCCAACCAAGGCCCTAATAGTTTAGGACTCAAGATTTGTGAGTGTCTTAACTTAAGGCACATTACTCCATTCTCGAATATAAGCAAACACACTTCCATGATTGATGGTCTTCATCAATATACAAGAAAATGTTAACTAAGTTCACATTATTTTACCATTCAATTAATTTATAATTTGTTTTCCAGTAATCATCTTATTTACATGCAACAAGTTTTAATGGAGGGAAGTTTGGGAAATCAAATTTATTTTTGTTCGTATGGAGAAAATTAAATGAAATTAACTAAAAATTATAGTAGATTTAGTAATTTTTTTCTAAATTTCAAGGCCAGAAACAGAGTAAATTCTATAAGCTCTAAATTTATCGAATGTTGTACTTTTTATTAAGTTGTATTAGAGAACTCTTTCGCGCGGCTCTTAGTTTGGTTTACAACTGACTGTTCTGTACTGCAGACTACTCTTCTGAATCATATTCTCACATCCCAACATGGCAAGCGGATAGCTGTAATTGAAAATGAGGTATCAAGATTGTTTTACTTTACACAATAACCCTCGTTTAGTTTGATTTTCTATATGAATATCAAGTAATTCAGTGTTATTAGATGATGGTTTTGTCAAGTTTAATTGATAACATTTTACTTCAAATCCAATAACACTACCAAATTTTGAATTGGGTTTGGGATCAATCTGTTGATAATACTATATAAGGAAAATATTTTTGACTAGATTTTAACTTATGAAATCAAAGCATCGGTAGCTTTTTTCTGTGATATTGACTCAACTCAAGCTAAAAACTGTTACTTGTGTATGATACCCTGCTCGAGGTATTGTGTTCATTGGAAAATTACATAACATGTTATTAATTGTAAACAAGGGAATGATTTGAGTGCGTGGAGTGTTTTTGAGGATGTGTTCTTATCAGTAATTCATGAGATTTTCTGGCTGTTGTGTGCAGTTTGGTGAGGTTGATATTGATGGATCACTGGTTGCTAGTCATTCTTCTGTGAATGGTGAAGACATTATCATGGTCAATAATGGCTGCCTTTGCTGCACTGTGCGAGGAGATCTAGTTAAAATGCTGTTGGAGTTGGTTAGGAAGAAAAGAGACAAATTTGATCACATTGTTATTGAAACGACAGGTTTGTAAGTTGCTCTCGTTGTTCAAAGATTTTGTGCTTTATGTACTTGGGGATTGAGGTGCCAGAGAGTAAATATTTACTTGCAAGTTGAAACTAACCAACTGAATTGTGAAGTTACTAATACTATGTAGTGGCACTCTGAAATTCACTTTGTTTGGGACTTCGATCATAGGTGAACAAAAGTAAAATAAAAATTTACTCAATGAAAAGGGATTGTATAAAATAAAGATTTCGCAAAACACCTGGTCTTCATTATTGACCTTATCTAATTCTAAATGGTTCAATTTTATTTTTGATCATGTCTTGCTTAAAAATCTTTTAGGGAGTCCCTTCATGGTTCTGCAACTTCTTTGGAAGCTTTAGTCTTTCTCATGCATTTTTAAATGATTGATTGCATGATTGAAATTTATAACATCCGATGTTAGGTATTTGAAACAATCGAGTAAAACATTATTTTAATGTCTACATTCTTAACTGTTTTGCAGGTCTTGCAAAACCAGCCCCTGTTATTGAAACTTTTTTCAGCGATGAACTAGTTTCTGAGTATGTTAAACTGGATGGGGTTGTGACTTTAGTTGACTGCAAGCATGCCATGCAACATTTGAATGAGGTGAAACCAAGATTTGTGGTCAATGAGGCAGTTGAACAAGTTGCATATGCTGACCGAATCATTTTGAACAAGGCAAGCTTCTGGCTTTAAGATTCTGTGATATTTCTGTGTATTTCAACTTTGTTTCTGTTACTTGTGGATTTTGATTATTATTATTATTTTCTTTTGATTTTGATTATTATTACTTGCTTTTGCAGATGGATTTGGTTACTGAATCCGAGTTAAACATATTGACCAAGAAAATAAAGGTGTGTTTCAGTTACCTGTGGATATGCAGAAATTGTTTTTCTTAATCTAACTAGGAAGGCATAGAATTATATGCTGAAAAAATAAGATGAAATGTACAAATATCAAACGGGGTTCATGAATGAACATGTGTGCTCATGAGTTTTGACTTGACACAAATTTCGTAGAGTTCACCATGACCAAAATAACTCCATATCAGTTTTTTTCCCCTGAGTAGTGTAATTCAGAACATAATTTACCAGACAAACGCAGGTTGCCAAAATTCACCTGCATGGAGCAAGTCATAGATTGCCATCTTGAGTTGCAAAAGGGAAATTTTACCTCCCGAGTACGCAGCATTGTTTAAATGGCGGAATGGCATAGCCGATTTTTACAACCACCATTGGCAATTTGTGAAGGGATGCTCTCAATGGCGATGCCATTTGCCACAATAGAGTGTTTATATGGTGGATTTTTGGTCTTTCATCCATATTCTGTCATCCATGCCATTGACAAAATTACGAGTACGATACATTATTATTTTCAAAAACTACCAAGGATGTTGTACATACAATGTACTACTTGTCTTTTTTTTTTTTCCTTCAAAATAAGGTAAGTCGAAAATTGGATATACAACTTATGTCATTTTTTTAAAATAAATAATTTCCATTCAAATCGTATGCTAATGTACAAACTCCCTTGCTTGTTAAGAAAAGAGAAAGTTGTAGTTTGTATTTGTGACTTACTAATTTTTGTAAATAAATAATCTCATGCAATTCATAGATCCAATATACGACTTGCCTTATTTATTTTTTTGAAAAAAATAACAAGTCATACTCTGCTTGTGCGGCTTCCTTGGAGTTTTCCGAAATATACAAATAATAATGTACTATGGAGTTCTGACATCCCTTTTGCAAGTTGCCAATCATATTATCGAATTTCACGCAATTTATGTTCCGAATTTCACTACGAAGGTAAAAATGAAAACCTTCCGTATTCTAAGATTGCCTTTCAATTGGTCAATGGTCAGGGGTTAATAGTTTCATGGCTCATACTACGTATGCCAAAACTTTGTTTTCACGGTGATTAATATTAGTTCTCTCCTGTAGATTTTCCAATATGAGTATAATAGTTTTGTAGTTTTGGACTGCATTATAATTCTTGTTTTGGGGCAGAAGGTATTAAACATCTAGGAAATGCTAATCTGTCATCATAGATATAGGCTATATCATATAACTATTTCATGTTTTATTATGACAAGATAACTGTACGTACATGTGTGTATTGGGGAGATGGTGAGATAAATTTGAATTATTTTTTATGAAATGCATTAGATTATTGCCTTTAACTCCTGTGTATATTGTTTATTATATCAACTTCTATAGAGTTGTATATGAATGTACCTAGCTTCCCTAGAAATCATGCTTATAGATATTTTTTTTTTTTTAAATTCATGGAACTGTTGTCAGCACATCAATGGAATGGCACAAATTAAGCAAGCTAAATTTGGATCTGTTGACATAAACTTTGTTCTTGGTGTGGGAGGATATGATATTCAGAGGTAAGAGGTATATTTACTTTTTTAGCATCTATTAATGTAATATACATACACCTCTTCCTATCGTGCTCTTTTTTTCCTTCTTAAATAATATGGCTATAAGTATTACAAATCATAATGGATAGTTACCTTTCGGTCTGTATTTGCTGCAACTTCATCTTCATTTTAATCAAACTGACTTGATATTGCAGAATCGAAGCTGAGGTAGAAGGAGAATGTCCCTCTACAGCAAGCCATCCAGATGACTGTGGACATGGTACTCCTTTAAAACCTTGTTGTCACTTTCTTAATTACTTATTTTTAGTTGTTATAGTTGACTGCAGTATGAGGTCAATGATGTTCAAATAGAAATTTGTTGTTAACGGTTCATGTGGATTTGATTAAATTTCTTTTATCATGACAATAAATTTTGCCATTGCATTATGCTAGATGCTTCTCTTCTTAAAATACTAAAGTAGGAACAGTAAAGAATGAACTGGATGTCTTCCATATTGAAATCTAGTCTAGTAGAGCACATTATTACCATTTAATAATCATAACTACTTGTTGAATTTGTGAGATTTAAGGTAAAAGGAAGAGAGAATAATAAGAGCTCTTAATATTATTGATAATGACTAAATAGTAGCATGATACAAAAGACTCAATATTAATCCCTATTTATAGGGATACACAGACTAAATCCTAAATTAAGAACAAATCGAAATAATAATAAGGGAGGATGGGTAGCTCACTTGGTTGAGCTAAGGGGTTAAAGGTCCAGGATTTGAATCCTGGCAAGGGAGAAAATACTAGCATAACAATTAACATACTGACATTTGCCATTAAAAAAATATCAGAATAATAATAAGTAATATAAAATCTGATCCTAAGACTCCCCCTCAAGCTGAAGCTTACTAAGCTTTAAGCTTGTTATAAATATATCCTTTAAAAGATAAAACGTAACAATTGTGGCAACGGTCTGAGGTACATGATTCAGATAAATCTTCAATCTTCTTCTAGAATCACCACAACACTCGCTCCCAAAGAATCAAGAACGCCAATTTGGGAACAAACGAATGCACAAAAATTTAACCATCAAGTAGAACCAACTACTCAAAGCTTAATCACTTAACAGAAGGAAGTGTTCTCAACAATGAGAAAAACCAAACTGCATTGATATTAGGCCTGTACTAACTCCGGAAAATGAGGCCTTAATTGAAAGGTGCACCACATCAAACCAAAAACCAAAATGATATTGGGTCCGAAGCCCCATACTTGATGGTGTCACAACTTCAAACAAACAGAGAAAAAAATTATAGGACTGGTACACAAGTTATTGGGCCTGTGACCCGTTAATGCACCATGAGACTAAGGGCCCAAAGATATGCAGGGCTTATACTCGCAGGAGAAAGTCAGCTAAAGGGGAGTGAGAGTGTCACCTGAGCTGGCAGCTTCTACAAGGAGGGAATAATCGATTCTGTTAAGTCAGTTGTAATAAAAGTGATAGTGAGTCCAGTAATCCGGGTATCTTGGAATATCCCTAAGTTTGTTAGAATGGAGAGCACACACTCTGTAGGGGCTGAATCCTGTGGTAGTCAGTAGCAATACCATTTTCCTCTGTAAATCCCTTATTTTCCATCAATAATACTGAATCTTCCTCTCAAATTTTCTTCTTTATTTCTCATTATTGTGTTTGAATCTCTGGTTCCTAACAGCTCAATCTTTCGGAGGCCTATGTTTTATTTTATTTGATTTCTCCGGTTGAAAAGCATATCTGTTTGTGCTTAAAATTTTGAAATAATAACAAACTCTGTGATTTGACTTGATTAATAGTTTAATACTCTATGTTTCCAGAGTATTTTTTTTAATATTTTTTGTGATTATGCATGACTTCGTTGTTCTGAATGTTTCTACAGAACACAAAGGGCATCATCATCATGATCACGTGCATGATTCTGCTGTCTCTAGTGTCAGCATTGTTGCGGAGGGAACTCTTGATCGCGATGAGGTAATTGCAATCATTTGTTTTTTTAGAGGTATACGTAACCTTTTCCTTTCTGACCATTTGCAAAATATTGTCTTACATCACAAGATTGCTTTTCAAGATCTGACACAATGTTTCAATATTCATATCTATGGTTGTTTTGTTGATGGCTTTGTTTGGTCGCTCTTGTTTATCTATCTTTTTTCACCTAATCAACCCTATTTTGATTTATTTATTGAGAAACTAATCCTTGGTCCTCAATCAATCATGATGACCAAGTTAACAGGAATTCCACACTAATATTGGATTTCTAAATGGTTTTGTTAGTGGTAACAATGTGTAGTATAAATTATGGGGGTCTGAATTTGCTTGCGGAATAAAGGTTTTTTAATCGTTCCTATTCTTTTCTGCATCTGATTTTGCATAATCATCCACATAAGTTAACATACAATGCAAATGTGTGTCGTTCTGGTGTCAGAAAAACCAAGGCTTGAAGAATGCATTGCTTTTAGTAATACAAATTGTTTTCTTAACTTCCAACCGAGTAAAGTCATCTTGTTTGAGATAAAAACTCGTAAAGTAGTAATTAAAAGTTTAATGACTGTGCATTGACTGTTCCGGTATTTAAAATAGACATCCATTGTCATTTCTCCATGATGTCACAAATATGTATGTTGTATGACTAGGTGCATGTTTTTATATCATTATTGCCGGGTATGGTCTTTATGTTAATCGATGATTTTTTTCTCTCTCTTTCTGGTAGCGCTAACCATGTTTCTCCCTTACTTTCACATTTAATGGTGGTTAAGGTTGAAGATTGGCTTGAGAGATTGGTTGAAGAAAAGGGAGAGGACCTATACAGAATGAAAGGTGTCTTGGCAGTGGATGGTTCCGAACAACGATATGTGTTTCAGGTTCTCTTCTACAACATTGTCATTCTTTCATTCTATTGCCTATTTGCAATTTCAAACCTTTTGAATTCGAATTTGCTCACGTTATTACCCTATTTCCGTATTACTACTTTCAGGGGGTGCATTCGATGTTGGATGGCAGCCCAGGAAAAACATGGCAACCCAACGAAAAGAGGATAAACAAGCTTGTGTTCATTGGAAGGAATTTGGATGAAACTGCCCTCAGGAAAGGCTTCAAAGGCTGTTTAGTCTAGTATTTAAAATGCAGGGAGTTTCTTTTCCCACCCCCAGTCACTGCTGAAGTATACTTCAGAAGAAAACAGATTTTTTGCCCTTTCGAATTATACTTCTGGCACCTGTGTTTTTAGAAAACATGAGGGGAAGAAACTCACTAAAATGTGTATTCTCAAATTTTCAGGTAAGCATACTGTAGCACAATCCGGAAATGTGGTTGTTACTAGATTGAACTCACTTGTTATGTAGTATTAATATTATCATCATTCCATGCTTAGGTCGTGCATAGCAAAAGTAATTTAAATCAGTATACTAGATGTCAGAACGGAATTGTTGTTATAGTGTGTTAAATGTGTATAGTTACCAGTTATTGATATGTTTGATAGTGTGATAGTAGAAAATAAAAAGGGTCATGTTAACTTGTTATATGTTAAGAAGACAAAAGAAAATAAGTGATTAGTGTCATG
>Ga0209282_1001549_pt1 | contig 12672 bp, 9 predicted proteins | sample Mtrugardesep15_FD_187529 | JGI IMG/M metagenome (GOLD analysis project Ga0209282, IMG submission 187529) | Root nodule microbial communities of legume samples collected from California, USA - M. trunc garden sep15 (SPAdes) (version 2) | ecosystem: Host-associated > Plants > Roots > Nodule...
TCTTTGATTTTAGCACCCGTCCAACACCGGTCACGGGAGTGACTCTCAAAAACACATGGTCTCCTTCTTGAAACTCGAGATCCTTCCTACGCTTATCATGGTAACTCTTTTGTCTACTCTGCGACGCTTTCATCTTTTCTCTAATCAATTTGACCTTCTCAGTAGTCTGTTAGACAATCTCTGGTCCTAGCACCACACTCTCACCGGACTCATACCAACATAACAGAGTTCTGCATCTCCGACCATACAACGTTTCGAATGGTGCCATTCCAATGCTAGAATGGTAACTGTTATTGTAAGTGTACTCGATCAATGGAAGATGGCTATCCCAAGTTCCCCCTTGCTCAAGTACACAAACTCTCAACAAGTCCTCCAACGACTGAATTGTTCTCTCTGTCTGTCCATCTGTCTGCGGATGATACGCCGAACTCAACCTCAACTTAGAACCCAACGCCTCCTACAAACTCTTCCAAAATCTAGAAGTAAATCTTGGATCCCTATCTGATACATTACTCGATAGAACACCATGTAGCTTCACAATCTCACGGATATAAATCTCCGCCAACTGAGATACAGGAAAATTGATGTTAATCGGAATGAAATGCGCCGACTTCGTCAGTCTATCCACAATTACCCAAATCGCATCATGTCCTTTTGAAGTATTCGGTAAACTCGTCACAAAATCCATGGATATACTATCTCACTTCCACTCTGGAACATCTAAAGGTGTCAACAACCCAGCAGGTTTCTGATGTTCAACTTTCGACTTCTGACAAATTAGACACGCATACACAAATTGCGCCACATCTCGATTCAACCCGAGCCACCAAAACAATTTCTTCAAATTATGATACATTTTTGTAGCTCCCGGATGAATACTCAAGTTACTTCTGTGACTTTCTTCCAGAATCATCCTTTTCATTTCTACATCATCAGGAATACAAATCCTATTCCGAAACCGCAACACTCCTTGATAATCAACTTTAAAGTCACTATCTTTAGTCCGATTATTTCCAACCATTAAATCTACCAACTTCACATCTGTCTTCTGAGCTTCCTTGATACTATTCAAAAATTCACTATCGATCTTCAACATTCCCAACTTCACACTCTGTGACGACATTTAACAAACTAAGCTCAAGTCTCTAAACCGTTCAAGCAACTCCAACTCTTTAACCATCATCGCAGACATATGTAATGTTTTTCTACTTAATGCATCTGCAACAACATTAGCCTTGCCCGGATGGTAATTCAACCTGAAATCATAATCCTTTAGCAATTCAAGCCACCTTTGCTGCCTCATATTTAATGCTTTATGGTCAAATAAATAATTCAGACTTTTATGATCACTGAACACCTCGAATCTAGAACCATACAGATAGTGTCTCCAAATTTTTACAAAAACCACAGCAGCTAATTCAAGATCATGAGTAGGGAAATTACGTTTATGAATCCTCAACTACTTCGATGCATAAGCTACTACTTTATCATCCTGCATAAGCACACCACCTAAACCCAGCTTAGACGCATCACAATATACAACAAATGGTTCATCAGACTTCGGTAGTATTAAAATGATGTCGTCAAACGTTGCTTTAGTTCATTAAAACTATTTTCGCACTGAACATCCCATACAAAAGCTCTACCTTTACAAGTCAACTGAGTTAATGGAAGTGCTATCTTGGAAAATCCTTCAATAAACCTTCGGTAATAACCTGCCCAAAAAGATTCTAACTTCGGTAACCGAGTTCGGAGTATCCCATTGCGATACCGCATCAATCTTGGATGGATCCACAACAATACCACTACCAGAAATAATATGACCAAGAAAACTCACTTCCTTCAGCCAGAATTCGCACTTCGATAACTTGGCATATAAATTTTTCTCTTTCGGCACTTGTAAAACAATTCTCAAATGTCCGGCATGCTCCTCTTCGGACTTGGAGTATATCAGAATATCATGTATAAACACAACAACAAAACGATCTAGGTAAGTATGAAAAATACGATTCATATATTCCATAAACACTCCCGGCGCATTACTAACACGAAAGGCATCACAGTATATTCGTAATGTCCGTAACGTGTCCTAAAGGCCGTCTTCTGAATATCCTCATCTTTCACTTTGATCTGGTGATAGCCCGATCTTAAATCAATTTTGCTGAACACTCGTGCACCCACTAACTGATCCATCAAATCGTCGATTCTCGGAAGTGGATGCCTATTCTTTATTGTTACTTTATTCAATTGTCGGTAATTTATACATAACCTCATTCTACCATCTTTCTTCCTAACCAACAGCATCGGCGCTCCCCAAGGCGATACACTCGACCTTACAAACTTCTTATCGAGCAAATCTTCTAACTGCTTCTTCAACTCAGCTTATTCGGAAGCTAACATACGGTAAGGTGTCATAGAGATAGGCTTCGTGCCTGGAATAAGATCAATGGAAAATTCTACTTCCCTCTCTGGCGGCACATCATGAATTTCATCAAGGAAAACTTCTGGAAACTCGCATACCACTTGCAACTTATCAATCGCTGCTTGATTCTCAATAGACAGGAATGCCATCAAAGAAAACATTTGTATCCCATCATGCATTAACTGCTTCAACTGCTTGGTAGTCAAGAACTCAGTTTCTCCTTCTTCTTCGGCGAAAGAAAAACGTACCGTCTTACTAAAACAGTTAATATGAACGTAGTTAAACTCCAACTAGTTCATACCTAGTATCACATCCATCCCACTCAACGGCAAACAGACTAAGTCCACTACAAAATCTCTATCAAATATCGACAACAGACACTTTAAGCACACTAGAGAAGTAGTCACCAAACCCTTAGCCGGGGTTTCGACAACCATTTCCCCATTCATAGACGACATAACAAGACCCAATTTCGAAGCACAATCAGCAGCGATAAAACAATGTGTAGAACCAGTATCTATAATAGTAATTAAGGGAATACTATCAATGAAACATGTATCTCTGATCAGACGATCCTCACTTGCTGTCTGAGTACCAGCTAAAGCAAACACCTTCCCCTTAGTCGGAGCCTTCTTAGGTTGCTTACACTAAGGGCTAGTATGTCCTTCTTCACCACAGTTAAAGCAAACTATATCATCATGCTTGCAATCCGCAATTGAATGTCCCTTTTTACCACAACGAAAACACATCTTCACGTCGCGATTACAAGTGTTACTCTTATGACCTTTTTCTCCACACCGGAAACAAACAATTTCAGCAGGAGTATCTCTCTTTTTGGGCCTATCCGTTGCTTACCATTATCAGCTGGAGCGCTGTAAGGCTTACCACGACCTTGTTGTTGCTTACCCTTTCGCTCATTCATAATCTTGTAATGAGCTTTGGTGTCTTCATCATAGATTCTGCAGCTACTCACCAAATCAGAAAACTGTCGGATCTTCTGGTATCCTATTGCCCGCTTAACCTCAGCACGCAAACCATTCTCGAATTTGATACACTTGGAGAATTCAGCAGTCTCAGCATTATAGTGCGGATAAAACTTGACTAACTCAACAAACTTAGCAGCATACTCCGTCACTGACATATCGCATTGCTTTAGCTCTGGGAACTCAATTTCCTTCTTCCCGCGAACATCTTCCGGAAAGTACCTACTCAGAAATTCCCTCCTAAAAACAGCCCATGTAACTCCCTCTGCTTCGTTCTCCAAAAGCGGACGAGTACTTACCCACTAATCATCAGCCTCCTCAGCCAACATATGCGTACCGAAACGTACCATCTTAGCTACATTGCATTGCATGACTCGAAAAATTCTCTCAACTTCTTTGAGCCATGTCTGAGCTCCGTCCGGATCATATCTGCCTTTGAAAGTAGGGGGATGGTTCCTCATAAAAGTTTCCAGCATACGGACCCCATCATTACCACCAGCATTAGTTTTTGCCCCACAACTTGAGCCAAAGCTTGCAACGCAGCAGCAATAGCACCATCATTCCTTCCAGCCATTCTCTGCTCATTACACAACGAACAATGATAAGAAACATGACGACAGAATTCAACCGTCAGACGACACATACGACTCAACTACTTGGCCGGACGGACTGGCCTGCTCTGATACCAATTGTAACACCCCGTTTTCCCAACATATAAATAATATATAATAAATCAGAGTTCATTGAAAACAGGATGTCACATTTCGTTCTTCAAAATATCATTAAATATAAATACAGGTAAATTCACTATTTATTTAAACAACTTCCTTCAAGCATTTAAAACAATGTCGCAGCGGAAAATATTTAATGTCAAATCAATGCTTGGCACTAAGGTCTCAAAATCAACTACGTAGTAAAAATTCCAAGTTAAAAGTGGTCTAACATCAACTTATAAAAAGAAATACGTAACAAGGAAAACAAAACATATAAATATCCCCATCCCGTTACGTATCAGAGCATGACTCCTATGACGACACGAGGAATCAACTCACATTAGCGGTTACTCTTGGTTATCTGCACGTTACCCACGTAGAGGCAACATTCAAACAGAAGGGGTGAGATCTCACATTCAATAATAATAAGCAACAATTCATGTAAAAAATTAATCAATGCAAAACAACAACAATTTATCAATAAGAATTCTTCATATAATTTCAACAACAATCATCATTTAACTTCGTTCAATAATGCAACGACAACGACTCAACAATGCAACAACAACTACTCAACAAATGCAACATATTATGCATGTGGTACCAACAGAGCTACAACTCCCTTCTCTAATGCCTTAATTCGGCTTGACAGGCTACAACTCCCTTCGCTTAAGATACAACAGAGCTACAACTCCCTTCGCTAAAGTCATAATTCGACTTGACAGGCTACAGCCCCCTTCACTTGGCAATGCTTATGCAATGACACAACTTCATGAAACAACAACAACATTATATAAACATGTTAAATCAACCACAAAAGATTTTTACATCAATTCAAGACTACTGGAAAGATAATGCAATTATCAACAACTTTCATGTTTATACCAAATCCCAGCTCAAAACAGAAACGTGTGAAAAAGACACAAGAACACGAAAACAGGAAATCTGCCAATAACAGTTCGCCAGGCGAGCTCAGATACTCTCTGTGGTGAGCTCGTGTTTGGACCACTTCGCCAGGCGAGAAAGGTCATTCGCCAGGGCGAGCTACAAACAGGTAGATTCAGGAACTAGACATTTTTCACCCAAAAATCCCAATTTTTAACTTCCCAATACCCAAATATGATTCTAAAATTTGTATAATCGTTTCTAAACATGAAAAGGCACTCGAAATCATATAAAACTTGACCCAAAACATCATTTTTACAAAATCACAATTTTACTACTGAACAGTTCGCTAGGCAGGGCAAACACTCGTCAGGCGAATTAACATCTGTGTTACTCGCTAGGCGGGGAAACGCTCGCTGTGGCGAGTTAGGAACTACTCGCCAGACGTCTAAGAACACTCACCGTGGCGATCAATGGCATATGCTCGCCAGGCGGAAGAATCACTCGCTATGGCGAGCAATGACAAACAGGTCTACGAACATACCTCTGTTCTCACTCCAAAACCCCAATTTTGACAACCCAAACCCCAAAATTGTTAAGAAACATTACCTACTGTTATTCTACAATCTAGACATCACTTTCTTACATTAATTCATGGAATTACCTACACTTTCAACAAATTTTATTGAATTTAAACCTAATTTCTATAACATCAAAAATTCAACAAACAACAACATGATTAAACCCTTTTCAGAAACTATATGCTTATGATTAAAGAAGGTTAGTCCGACCCTTACCTTAGATTTGTTGGATTCTGAATTCTACAAGTATTCTCTTCTCTAACTTCTCCCTTTCTCTTTTTCTCCTAAAAACGTTTTTACGTGTTCTGACTTTCTATTCCTCATTTCTCCTACTCTTAACCGAGTAAATTCTCCTTATTTTCAAAACTGCCCTTCCTGCCTCATTATTCTATTATAATTTTATTCCTTCACTAATAACATTATAATAAGCTACTAATATTTACTAACACATAACACAAAACATCTTACATCACAATTATTCAAATAAAATATATAAAAAGACACTAAACTCGATAAAATAAATAAATAATAAAAATAAGGCGTTACAGATATGAACTTGAAGAAATTCTAAACAAACATTCAATATCAAATCATTTACACTTTAGAGGTATTTCAAGGTTATAACATGACTTAAGTTAAGGTGGTATATATTTGAGAAAGTAGGGTGACAAAACAACTTGGAGTTATATTTTACCTACGGATCTCTAAACAATGAATTATTACCATTCTTCCTTCTTTGTACAAAAACAAGATTGGTATAATAGAATTGTTTTTTTAAGGGACAAATTTTTGGCTCTTGATGCTCTATATTTCGTGTAGACCTATTTTTATGATTTTATCTACATTTTTCATTCATTTTATTTTCTTTTTGATAACTAAATTCTACTGATAACCCACCTTAAAATTATAATGTTGCTAATTCTAAATAGCAACTTCAAACATAATTTCAAATCATACCAAGTTATTTAAAAATTTCTATCTAACTTCAAAAGAAATCTAATAGATGACATTAAAGATTCAAACTTATGACATGTCTGGTCACCTAATAACCTCAATAAAACATTGCATGGAAGCTCAAAGAAGTTTAGCAAACAATAATAATATGGCAAATTCTATGCTACTCCTAAGAATTTGAGTGTATTGGTACACCGAATTAATAAATTAATGGTTAAATGTGTTATTTTTTGAGGAAAAAATTTATTTTCTATCACCTATAATTATAATAATTAAATCTTATTTATCAAAAATGTCGATGAAATAAAATTTAATTTTTCTGAATTTTTAGTACTCATAATAGAGAATTTTGATTATTTTTTTACAATAAAATGTAAAAAAAACATTAGTATGATTTTTATAAACAATTAATGATGTTTTTTCTTATGAAATGACATTTTCTAAAATATAAATATCAACAAATAGCTATTTATTCCATAAAAGTAATAGTTAATTTAAAGATTTTTAAAATAGGAACACCGGTACATCTTAATTTATAGGTGTACCGTAGAAGTTCCTTAATAATATTAAGGGTGGCTTGAAAAAGACTAAAAAACCAAACAAGTGTCTATTGTGTAAAATGTAAAATAATAATGCTCCCTTAAATTTATCTTATTCTACTATTGTCATGCATGCGCGTAAACACGTTCCTTTTTTCCGATGGTACATATCTGATGTCTCATGTCTGCTGATATAAATTTTATTATTCATTTGTCGTTGTCAGGGTTCAAATACATCGTGTGCCAATTAATTTGAAAAGTCAGAGATATAGATTATACTTTTTTACTCCATCGATTCTTTAAGTTAAATTTATGAATGAAGCTAAATAACGCGGTTTCTGGTATATGACTCTGAATAAGAACGAATGACTCGTTGGACTAATAGCAGGCTAATTAGTTTAACATTTTTCTACTTATAAAGAAAACTTTCTTCATCCTTCATCTTCATGGAATATCTTTGGTCAAAGTCTTGTTATTTAACACACAAAAAATAATTTGTTATAATTAAGTTTGCAAGTGTTCCCAACTGCAATCCATATATCATAACAAGATTATGCTATAAATTTATTTAGTTTCTTAAAAAATAAATTATAATTATTACAAGCTACCTATATTTATAGAAAAAAAATCAAAGTAGTGTGAACAAGAAGCACGTCCTTTTACTTGTCAAAAAAAGAAGGACGTCCTTTTCTTACCATAATTTCATGATACATACAGAAACAAAATGCTAGTGACGTTGGCTCTTGACTCGTGAACTTTTCGAAAACTAGATTCTCAGCTAGAATTCAACCTAACAGTTTATTTACTATTTTTTGTTTTTACCACCGATTCAGAGGAATTTATCCATGTCTTACTCTCAAAAGCCCTTAATAATGACAATCATTTCAAAACAAACAGTTATTTAGCTTTTTAAATAAGAGGATTTGAGAAAAATAAGTGAAAAAGGCTTTGAAAACTAGAAGGATGGTAAAATTCATAAGGAATTTTTAAAAAAAATTAAATGAATGATTACAAACATTCCTATTTATGCTATTACTCAAGTCTTAGCACTTGATAACTTCCTAACAATGCAAATCATTGAAGGAATTGTGATTCATCTGTTCTTTAACACCCTCACAAAAGCCGACAAAACTAAAGCTTGACCTACACTGCAAAACAAAAACAAAAATGAAATGTAAACATAAATATAAGGCTATAATTTTTTTCAACCATTTCATATGTTCATATTAGAGAAAAAAAAGATAGAATGTAAAATATGGTTGAGATTATTTCAAAATAATAAAGAATATTTTAAGTTTCTCTTCGAATGAAACCTAACCTCTCATTTTTCCTCACCTAAGTCTAATAGAATAGTATGAAGACTTGTTACATCTGAATGTAAATAAGACTTGCATCCTAACTATCTTAGATAGAAGTGAAAACATTCACCTTTAGAGGCAACCAAAACACCCACACACTTTGCTATTAAGGCCGGGAGTCAACATAGTTGAAATATCTAATAAACACTTTGTTGCCCTGAATAAGGAGTTAATTTGTTCTCCTTATTATATTTATTAGTTTATTCCTAGAAATAAGGACATAAATTAGAGATTGATTTGTTTCCATTGTATGTAATTATTTAGTATGATTATATACATAAAGGAATAACAATGAGAAAGACATCAAGTCATTATTTGTGACAGTTGCATGTACATATCATTAGCTCATATAAATTACAAGAGATAAATGATTTTATCTTCTTGAATGGTATCAAAAATCCCTCAGCAATCCATAGATCCTCCGCCTCTTACAATTGATATATTTTTCCCTTTCCACTGTCGAGAGTTTTGTTGGAACTAAGTTGGTTTAATAAGAATGCCAAAAACCAAATAATCTTCATTTCATGGCAATAAATCGGTTTCAAAACTAACAATAGAGGCTCTACATCCTTAGATTTTTTATTTTTTTTGGTTACATCTACATCCTTAGATTCACAGTCAATACGATAAAATTTTATGTACTAATAAGTTTACTAATACGTTAAAAAGTTAATCTAGTAAAATGTCATGTTAACCGGTGCTCTAAAGCACTAGCTAACAAAGTTAAAAATATAAATTTTTCATTAAAAACATCAACTTTTTGACTTTTATAAAGTGAAACATTCCACTTTTCATTATTTTCAATGCAAAATTTCTATATTAATCTTCTTAATTAGTGCACCAGTATCCTTCTGTCTCATAAAAAGTTTTTCAGTCACACCTATTTCTCAGCTTTAAAGTAATAGCTTAAAATCTTAATGTAACATTTATTACTTTGGTCATTAATATAATTTTTTTTTAAGACTTTCATTAATATATCTTTATTTATTGAATTTCACTCGAGTAACTATAGTTAATAATATTAAAAGTGTTTTAGTAAATGATACTAATTTTACCATTCAAATAAACACAACTATTATTTTCTTAAGATCTACGCAAAACTTAAATATGACATTCTTTTTATGAGACAGAGGGATTATCACTTTAGCGAAAAAAATATTTCAAAATGATTGTCATTTATCAATTTTCAGTATGTAACATGATTTTTTTTTCTTTCAATTATACATTCTAATTCATAATATATTATTCCCAAATCATTATATTCAACTTCGAATCTATGATAGTAGAAAACATACCAATAGTTAATAAGGATAATTTAATAAAATTAAGACTAAATTACAACCCCCTCCTTTCAAAGATGCTTGAATTACACTTTCCTCCCCTCTTATGTTAAAATATATTATATACACTCCCCTCCCTTGAAAAGGAAAATTTATAAAGTAAATTACACTCCCCTCTCCTCAAAGATGTTTGAATTACACTCTCCTCCCTTCTTATGTTAAAATATACACTTCCCTCTCCTCTTATTCAAAACATATTAGAAAATATTTCACTCCCCTCCCTTTAGAGAAGCTTGAATTACATTCCCCTCCCCTCTTATGTTAAAATCTACGATTTAGTCTGTCAATAAATTTTTTTTATTTCTAACAATCTAGCAAAAAAATTATCTAATACACTTCAAAGAAAAATAACAATGCGGATTCATTTTAATATAATCAAATTTTGAATACACATATTTCTCTATTTTTTTATTCATAATTTCATTAACATGTAATTTTAAACCCTATTATAAAATATTAAACAACCCAAAATAAAACTAAAATATGTGAAAAATTATTAAAGTCGATTAAGTATGGTTTTCTAAAAGTGAATTTTATACTCTAAATTATAAAATTAATAACAAAATATTTAAATTTAATTGTCATTGATATTTAGATTATAAAGAAACAAATTTATATTTTTTAAATGGTGATTCAAAATTAATATATATTATAAAAATATTTATTTATGTTAAAATAGATTAAAGTGTAGTCCATATTTAATTATTAAGGGAGGGAGTTGTAATTCAAGCAACTTATAGGGGAGGGGGAATAAATTTTACTTTTGAGGGGAGGGGAGTGTATATTTTAACATAAGAGGGGAGGAGAGTGTAATTCAAGTATCTTTAAGGGGAGTGAAGTGTAATTTACTCAAATTTATACTCCCTTTCTTAAAAGATGTTTGAATTACAACCCCCTCTCTTAATGATTAAATATGCACTACATTTTAATCTATTTTAACATAAATAAATATTTTTATGATATATACTAATTTTGAACCACCATTTAAGAAAAATATAATTCATTTCTTTATAGTTTTAATGACAATGATAATTAAATATAAATATTTCTATTAATTTTATAATTTAGAGTATAAAATTAACTCTTAAATAACCATTTTTTATTGTCTTTAGTAATTTTTCACATATTTTAATTTTATTGAGTTGTTTCATATTTTATAACAAGGTTTAAAACTATATGTTATTGAAATTGTGAATAAAAAATAGCAAAAAATATGTATTCAAAATTTGGTTATATTAAAATTGACCCGCAATTCTATTTTTTTTTGAAGTGTATTAGATTATTATTTTTTTGCTAGATTATTAGAAATAAAAAAAAAAATATTGAGGGAGTAAACTGTAGATTTTTAACATAAGAGGGGAGATGAATGTAGTTCATGCTTCTTTTAGGGGAGGGGATTGAAATGTTTTCTAATATGTTTTGAAGAAGAGGGGGGAAATGTATATTTTAACATAAGAGGGGAGGGCAGCGTAATTCAAGCATCTTTGAGGGGAGAGGAATGTAATTTACTCTAAAATTAATATTCTCTTTATTTATTTATTTATTTATTTATTTAATTGTACTTCTTAATATGTATGTACGAATATTAAACGACAATTGTTTTAAAATAGATGAAGTAAAATATCAGGCATGCTAATTAGAATCAGCAACGTCCAAGAGCGTACAGACTCTTCATCTTCTTATTTTCTAGAATTTTTGATGAATTCAAGTCAATAATTCGTTTCCTGGTCTAACCCACTCTACTAATAAACTTGATCACTATAGAGCATGCTATATGAGAATGTCAGCGTACCAAAGTGAATCTGGTGATCCCATCTGAGCCATACAATAGGTATCAAATGGTGGTCTACGAATTAATCACGTTGAGTTTTGGTAAATAATTCGATAGATTTCACCTAGAAACTCTAATGTTAATCTTATAAATAGTGATATGTGATCCAGAATAATGGTATACATTCTCTAAACCCTAAATACTTGACACTCTCAAACACATACTAAGTTGATGGTAGGAGTGTTTACAGGTACATTGTTAGACAGCTGACCCGAACCAGGCCCATCAGAGAACTACACAAGCCCTTTTGGTTGAAGAATTTTCATTTAAAATAAAACCTTTATAATCACGACACCAATTTTGACATTTAGTAGCGCCCATTTAATAGCATTTTGAAAGAAGGTGCTATTAAAAAGCTGACTCTGATACATGTAATAGCAGTTTAGATGCGAGAGCTATTATAATGTGACAAATATAGTAGCCCTTCTATGTAAGCGCTAATAAAACACAACTCAATGAGATGTGATAAACTAACAAAATTACCTATGAAAGATGAGATGCTCCAACAATAACAACAAAAAATGGATGTTCTAATAGGTGAAAAGGGTTTTAATAAGTTCATTCTTTTGATAATTCAACTTAGCCAATTAGAAGGAAAATAATTAAAAGGAACTATCTAGAGGTTATAGCAATTGTGGCCAAGCACTCAAATATCATATAAATATATTGAACACGTCCTAAATTAAACATGGCTTAATAAAATGTAATTGGCACACAACAAAATTTTCATTAAGATAGTAATACAAATAAATGGTCATAGTAATAAACAACAAAAACAGTAGGGAGGATTTTGAAATAACATATGATATTGATGTTGAGACTTTAGATCTTGTTCTTGTGATCTAGAATTGATGAGAACCTAATACTCTCAACTTATACAAGAGATAATTTAATAAATGGAATGAAATTAACCAAGTTAATTTTGGTTCCAAGTGTTATTTTCGTAGGTGATTATATGGCTATCTTGTTTTTGTCATATCTCGAACTCTGCAACTCCGATTGAGGTGATCTTTAAAGCATTGGAAAGGGTACAAAATTATCTACATTTGATATGTTGGACTCAGAA
>Ga0209282_1001550_pt1 | contig 12670 bp, 6 predicted proteins | sample Mtrugardesep15_FD_187529 | JGI IMG/M metagenome (GOLD analysis project Ga0209282, IMG submission 187529) | Root nodule microbial communities of legume samples collected from California, USA - M. trunc garden sep15 (SPAdes) (version 2) | ecosystem: Host-associated > Plants > Roots > Nodule...
CATTATTCCTACTCCTTCCACTAATAATGGCAGTAGGAAAATAACTAGCAACTTCACGCACAGCTACACGCATCTGTAATTTGAAATTCACAACACATAGCACCAAGTTATTATCAAGGACAATCTTATAACCACAAACTTATTAACATTTTTCTATAAAAAAAGACTTTATCTAACATGCACAAATAAAATAGTCTTCCATCATTCATAAGTGTCTTTTTCACTATTGGATCAATAAGTCGTATTACATCTCATTTGATTTAATATTAAAATATATCGATCCAATGATAAAAAATAACTTATGCATGATACAAGATTTTTCTCAGTTGTTTACCTTATAATTGGCCTAAAAAATACTTAGATATCACAGAATCATCACTAATATTTATTTGCAAAGTACTTACAGCATCACTCATGTAAGCTTTATCAGGATCATCGACAATTTGAGAGAGTGTTCCATCATAATCTAAGAACACAACAATCTTTTTCTCTCTTGCAATGTTCATCACTTTTTCAAAATTTTCCAATGCTGAAGGATGGTTTTCCTTTAAGCAAAAGAGTTGATGCATCAAGGGATTTTAGATTATAAAAAAGCAAATATTGTAAAAGCAATATGAAGTATGAACAATAGTTGATGTTTACATACGATAATAGATCATTACTCATGAATGCATTATTATAGTCACAAAATATGCAGAGAAGGATAAGTACATATATTTTAATTGGGTATGTAATTGTTGAACTTACTAGCCAAGAATTGTATGAAGACAAAATTGATTCATCATTGTTATCACCATTGAGACTTGCAGGTAAAAGAGATTTCATGTTTGAGTCTGTTGATTGCACAAATTGATGTTCTTCTGTTGCCTGCATTCAAATGTTAGTAGTTAGTTGTTCTTGAGTTTCATCAATTCAAAATTATTTAGAAATAAGTTATCAGATACAACTAAAAATTATTACTAGAACTTCGTCCTATAGCTAAGCAAGGTAATTCAATTTTATTTGTCCAAAATTTGTCCGTCCAAGCATGAAAAGTTGAAAACCGATACATATGGTTTGTAACGTAATGGTTTGCACATTATGGTCAGGAAACTGTACCTCATTTGGATCAAAACGAGATTTAGTGCAACAGGATGGCCAAGTTCCATCATTGTAGTCAGGCCAGAGTCCATCTATTATACAAGCACATATAATGATCCGTAAGATAATTGTTGTAGGAATGTCCATATATAGTCCATACTCAGAAGAGACACAGGTTGGTATATAGTTTACCTCCATAACAGATTTTGATTTTTACAAACAAAAGAATCTAAAAACAAGATGGGAAACAATAACAGAAAGGATTGATTGACGAAATAAAAATAAATAACAAAGCATATGTAAAGTTAATTTCTCAATGGACTTAAAACATCATTTGAATTTTAAGAAATTTTCCAGACCCCTTAATGAGGAGAAACTCGTGTACTCGGATATGAAGCACGGACACAAATGCATGCAGACACCGAACAAGACAATGACATGTAAACATTGTTAATAATTTAAGACAATGAAAGCGATTGTATGTGATCACATTTTTTTATGTTGTGTCCATGTCTTTGTATCTGACACAGGAGATACCTTTAACCCAAAGTGTCAGTGCTAACCCCTTTTACAGTTTACAAGTACCAGCAAGAACTCCACAGCTCATATGTAGAATTTGATTCAAAACACATACAATACAATTTTTGAAACTCAATAAACAAGTAAATAAGAAAGAGCCATTTCAACAAATCTAAATTATCAATGTAACAATAACAAATTTGAAAATCTCAAACTCACGTATTGTGAATATTCCCGGAGAATTGGAGCTGAAAAGGAGCAAAAGAGAAAAACAAAATTAGCAATCAGAAATTTAACTATATGGCTCTCGTATCATGTAATTTTATATAAAACGCAAAATTAAAACCAATTTCATTCCAAAAAACACACCAAAAACTAATGCCCCGAAGCACCGGAAGGATCTAAAATTAGAAAGAAAAGTCAAATTTTGCATTATAAAGAACATTTTTTTAACTTTCAAAAAATAGAATAGACATTTTTGAAGACAATTTTTCCTTTTATAATTCCTTAACCAATGTCTAATTAACATTTCCCATAATGTAATTACATTTATTACAAATTCAGTTTTTCTTATAAATTGTTGTTTACAAAGCTGAGAAGATTATAAGTAGATTTTTGTTGAAGTTATTTTCATCTCATTATGTACTCCAAATGAATCGTAGGTAGTTTTTACCGAGGTTTTAACCCCCTTCAATGCTACTGTTGAAATGAAAAATGAAAAGAAAAAAGAAAAAAGGAAATGGAAAATGAAAGTGGGAAGGTCGTTACCCTCTGCAGCAACCATTATTACCAGGCTCCAACTCATCGGAGGCACGTGCCGGAGAAACTGTTCCGACGAAGAAGACGATAAGAGCGAGGAATAGGCATAGAAGAGAAGGAGACATTGTTGCGTGATGCGTTTGGGTTTGGTATCAGAAGATGCAATGAAATGGGAAGGACTTTATTGTTTCTAGATTGGGTAGTTAGTAGTTACAAATTCAGCTGAGTGTATTTCGTTATTTATTGCACTAATCTCTTGAGCGAGTGGAGCCTTCAGCTGTTTGTTGCTTTCCAAATACGATAATTTACTCTTGGGTGGGTGCCGAAAATAAATAGATTGCACAACAGCATGATCCCGCAAATTGAAACCCGAATTGCACAACATGGGATTCTTTTATAATGTTCTTTTTCTTAGCATTGGAGAAAAAAATAATTCAAAAATTAAACAAAATTAAATTTAGCAAAAACTAAATCTTTATGTTAAAAATATTCTTAAAGGATTTAAACATGTCATTTTTTTGTTATGATAACTAAAATATGGACTAAGATATACCTTTATATTAATTAATTAAATACAAAATAATTTTTGTTACCACTTGTAAAGTTCATGGTGACTTTGAGTTTAATGACATCAATAACTTTGTTTCTATTTCTTTTTTAATCGATCATTCTAGCTTATTAAAATAATTAATTTTAATTATTTATTTATGAATTAAATACACTAAAATCACAAATATTTTTGAGGCCAAGATGTATGCTAAAAGTACCTATAGCACATGCATCCTAAAAAAAATATGTATCCCTTAAAATAAAAATAAAAATAAAAGAGATATGTTATTTAACAATAATTTGTTTGACAAGACTTAACAACCATAGATTTACAAAAAAATAGATATTAACACGACAACAGAAAGTAAAAATATAATTTATAAAGTGACTATAAGAGATAAATTTGTTGACAAGACTTAACAACCATAGATTTACAAAAAAATAGATATTAACACGACAACAGAAAGTAAAAATATAATTTATAAAGTGACTATAAGAGATAAATTTGTTGACAAATTGGTTGTCGAAATACCATTTGTCAAATAAAAAAGTAATTGTAATTAGTAGAGTGGCAATATTCGAGTACGACGTCGTTATCCTGTGCGGGTTATCTGAATCCACCATCATCGACACGGTGAAGCTTTGTTCTTCTTCTACGGCCGTGACATTTCCGAAGAAGGAAAAAAAGATGATTCGAACTCGATTGCTATGGTTCAGCTTAGGATTCACCACTTCAGCTGCTGTTGTTTCCCATTTCGTTTGGAAGGATCTATTGGTTGATCGTCACGCCCTCTCTTCTCACGTGACTCAACAATTCGACGCTCTTCAAACTCGAATCTCAAATCTTGAATCCAATTTGCAGAATCATGCTCCTGTTTCTTCAAATCACGATCAGGTATTTCCCTTAATTGCACCAACCACTAATTGAAGTTGCTCGTTGAACACTACCTTCCTAGGGTTGCATTCTTATCATTATTTTCATTTTTAATTGATTTAATTAACAATCTAGGATTTGTACCAAAATTTAAATTGTTATTCGTAATATTATTAAAGAGGAGTGTTTGCGTTACATTCTTTGAAATTCATGTGAACTCTATCATTTTGGGTTGTGGAATAATTTATGAGCTTAACCTCCAATATTTATTAAGAAAACTAATGAAAACTCCATTTCCGTGTCTCCTATGATGCTTGTTATTTTCTGTATAAGCTTAGCAAGCAATGACTTGGGAAGCATCACTAGTCTTTTGCAATGGACTATGAAATCATTTTTTATTCATACCAAGTTTTATAGTTATCGATGCCGATACTGGATGCAGTACGGAAGCGTAGGTTAGCAAGCGCTAAACCTAGATAGAAAAGAACAAGTTCGCAAGCGACAAACTTGTGAAAATAGGGTTCCGGAATCCACCAGAATTGAGAAAAACTCTCTAAAATATTATGGAATCAAAAAGTGTACCTCTTAGGCTATATAGTGAATGAAATAACAAACCCGTGGGCCAAAATAAAATAAAACGTAATAATAATAGAGAGTTCTAGAAAATTACTAAGATTTGACTAAATAATAAATACTACTAAATTACTAATAAAACCCTCCTGCATCAATACTGGTATTCTGATACTGAAAAGATCAGCAAGATGAAAGCATCCTTGGTCCAAAAAAGTCTCATAAGCCTTATACTGCTACCCCTTACCACCATTGGTTTACTGCATAATATGATACTCGTTAGTAATAAAAGGCAGCTTAGTATTTTGGTTTATAAGGTTTGGAATTGCTATATATAGGAAAATACTTGGTTTGCATCAATTAAGGTGAAGATAACAGAAACTTGTGCCTGTGGGTAGGTAAGTGGGAAGAAAAGTGGGTTCTTGTGAGAAAAGGGGATAAATTTACAATAAACTGGTGCTCTGAATCCTATGATTAAAGGGGGGAAAAAGTAGTGTAATTTAGTTTTCTTTTTTCATAGAACAGCTGCCACAAGAGCTTTGCCTACATTCTCTTTAATCCCACTGACCCTTCAATTGCACCAACCAACCAATAATTTTGCAATTTTTCGAACAATATAATAAAATTTCTTGCTGAACATGTCAGGCTAGGGTTGTATTATTTTAATTGTTTTCATTTTCAATTGTAAGTGAGAAAATTGACAGTCTAGGATTTGCACCGAAATAGAAATTATTAGTAATATTATTAGAGAAGTGTTCGCATTTGTTATTGATTGAAATTCACGTGAACTACACCACTTCTGGAATAAGTGTCTAGACTCCCACACTGTATTGAGCTATGTGTTTGTAAGTTAGGTCTAATCCAAATTTTAAGATGGTATCAGAGACTATCCAAGATTGGTGAGACACTCGCTATCGTACCACTCGGGTCACGCTCTAGATGTTCGATCCTTGGTGTGAGGGTGTGTTGAGAGTCCAAAATCAGATAAGATATAGCCTGAAAATTGGTTTATAAGTTGGAGACATCCCTCACTTTTCATGTCAGTTTTGTAGGGTTGAGTTAGGTTCAATCAAAATTTAAGATTGTTAGAATTAATTAGCGTATCCCACATTGGTAATCAAGTTTTCTTATATTAACTTTCAAATAATCAATGTTTCTCTCAATTTATTTTTCTTTTTGTTGGTTTCTATCATCTTTCTCAATAATAAGTCTCATTAAATTGGAAAAAGAGACTCACATGATTTATTGGAATTCATATGAATTTTACTTAATAAAGGAGACAGTCTAGATAAAAATAACTAATAGAGAATGTGTTACCAGCACTATATTTCTTATTAGATAAATGAGGAAAGGTGTTGATGGTTGTGGAATAATATATTATATTTGATTTTAACCTCGCCTATTGGTTAAGATTTGTAAGAAAATTAAGAAAAACTCCATTGCCATGTCAGCTTATGTGTGAATTTTGACTCTGGTGTGGCATGGGATTGTGTAATATGTGTTATCTTTTTTATAGCATAGTTTTTTTTTGCCAAGTTCTTAAAGCAGTGACTTAGAGGAAGCATCTCTGGTCTTTTGAAAGACACCACTTTCATCCTATGAATCATGATCTGTTAGTGAAACTATGAAATTCTCTACTATTTTTTTTTTTATGCATCTGGTGAAAGAGTAGTGTAATATAGTACATTCTTTCATAAAACAGCTAGTACAAGATCTTTGACTACATTCTTTTTAGCCCTGCTGACCCTTTAATTTTTCAATTTTACACTTGAAGGATTCGAAACTAGATTCTCTGGTCTTTTGAAATGGAATATGGGAATCATGATTTATTCATAGCAAGTTTTATGATTGCTGATGTGGATATTGGCATTCTGGTACCGACATATTGTCATATCATGGTGGAAACAATTTGCATCTTACACGTTGAAAATATTTAGCAAGATTAAAGCATCTTCAGACCAAAAAGTCTCATAAGCCCTATAGTGCTACCCCCTACCACCATTGGTTTACTTTTACTCATTAGTAATAAAAGGAAGTTGAGTGTTTTGATGTATAAGATTAGGAATTGATATATCCAGGAGAATATTGGGTTTGCATCAATCAAGGTGAAGATAACAGAAACTTGTGTCTGTGGGTTGGTCAAGTGGGAAGATAACTGGGTTCTGGTGAAAAAAGTGGATAAATTTACGATAATCCGATTCTCTGAATCCCTATGATTAGAAGGAACTGAGGAATGTCTGAAAAAACATCAGGAGAGATTATTAAGAAAGACCGTGTTAGAAATGGTTTTGCTAAACATTAGGCTTTTGATAAGAGCCAAATGCCATTGATTAATGAGAAATGTAACAATGGCCCTTAGGACACTTGATAAGAAGTTTAAAATGGAAATTTTATCTTGAAATTTGTGTATTCAACACTTTGAAACATCAAAAAGCAACTTTTTCTACATGAAAGTTATCATTTGTTTCCATTTTTGAATCCTTAACAAGTAATTGCCTAACTGACCCACCTAATGGAATAAGGACATAAGGCTAAGTTCAACCATAAAAGACACCGCTTTCATCCTATGAATCATGATCTGTTGGTGAAAATATGAAATTCACTACTACTTTTTTTATGCATCTGGTGAAAAGTAGTGTAATCTAGTACATTCTTTCATTAAACATCTAGTACAAGATCTTTGACTACATTCTTTTTATTCCTGCTGACCCTTTAATTTTTCAATTTGACATTGAGTACCTGAACATCTGGAATCTAAACCTATCACGCTTGAAGGATTCGAAACTAGATTCTACGGTAGAGAATGGCTCATATTAAAAGCATATATTCTTTTCATCTAAACTAAACCAATAATATTTTGTGATGTAATTAATTAAAGTTAGAGAGAGAATTTGGGAGATGTAGATTCAGTTATGATTATTTTATTCTTATAAATTTGTTCTTGATAGTTCTAATTACCTTGGAAGTGGTGTATTGATGATGTTTTTCTTCTCTTTGACAGGTTGAAAGTTAGATATTCAAAGCTCCAGTACAACGTTTTCCACAAGGATCTAAGAGCTTTATGCTTGGTTCAAAATGTCTGTAGAGGAAATGTCCATAATAAAACAGATTGTTGAGGCAACCTTAGAATTCTTTCCATGTTTTTTCATCTGTCTCCCCGAGAGATTCCCCCATACTGAGGGAAGAAAGAATTGAGTTTAGCAAAATTTCGGTGTTACCAAATATTAATTTTTTATATAGCGTATTTTTGCTACCTTATGAACTTAATAGTTCTATGTTTTGATTCATGTTTAGTGACTTTGACCACAAGTGCTTAGATATTTGCTTCAGTACAAGAGCTTGAGCTTTTCTCTATTACCATATTTATTCCTGTTTAACAATTTCAATATTGCATAAATGAGATGAAGAAATTACATTTGAAAATGCTGTTAAAATTTCGAACTGGTGAAGAATTCCGTGTATGGATTTTTCTCTATCTTATGTTGTTTTATGAGTTTAAATGTCTGAGCAAAGCCCCCTTATAAATTTGTGTCAATGTCTTGTTTATATATACATGGTATTAAGAAAACTTATTCTATTAGGAAATCTTTCTCCTCAACATTTCTCATTAGGCAATGCGACAATCTAAAATGAGATTAAAACTGTTTTTGTACCAAATGATCGCACAAACCTGGGTATTGATCAACAAACGTGTTCATAAAATCATATACAACTAATTGCACATTGATCTAAACAACACTTTATATACCATATACCACATAGTCAATGAGCCAAGGTACAAGAGAATGTTGAAATGTATGCTACATCATTTGCAACCAAAATGAAAATTCATTTATGAGAATCAATCTTTCCATACAGGAATAATCCCTTGTGCTGCCAAACGTTTTTCAACCCAAAAGACAATAAGTTTTGGAGTAACTTTCTTCTCATCAACTAGAAACGGTTCAACAGTGCTTGCTCCTGAGTTGTAAGATGACAGAGAAAACCCCTTTGGACCTATTCAAGCACATAATGATGGTGGCATTTGTTAATAAGTGCATTTAACTCGATGTTAGTGAGGAATTACTTTCTTAATAGCAAGCACAAAATGCTCATACCTGTAAGTCCTGTGGGAAAGAAGGCCCAAAATGAATAGGGGTTTCCCTTTTTCAGAAAGGAACCTTCCAACTGTCAATCATAACAACAAATGAATCAAATGTTATAAATAACTTGTTTCAATAATTTGAAGCTCTTAATAAGTGAACATGCTTGAAGAGACACTTATAATGCATCTGGAATGGAACTACATTTGTTGCACCCAAACATGTTTTCAAGGCTCAAAACTTAATTTCGTGATATTTTTAAATTGTTAACAGACACTTTTCCTTTATTTTTCAACCATGGTTTGGGGATTGCAACATGGTTTTGATAGAAGGAACTTTATCTAGCTTTTGATACAACTGAATGAGGCAACTTCTGCACCGTGAAACATTATTTGAAATTGTATGAAACAAGAGAAATAAAAGTTTATGGTCTTTCTTGTTATAACGTTTGAGACAATGACTAATTGGTTTTAGTTTGGCAAAAACAAGAGAAATGCTCCTCAAAACTTAATTTACGTGTTTGTCGTTGCTTTTGTCAAATTTATATCGATCAAGTCATTGTCTTAGTTGTGGGGATGAAGAGGACCACGATTTTCTACTTCTGAAGGACGGAGAGTCGTTGGTATTTTGTGCAATTTTTAAGTGCCAGTCCATTATGGACCATCAAGATGGTTCACCGTAAAACTTGCCACAAAATCTAAACAAAAGTCGTTTCACTTCAAACCAATTTTATAAATTCAAGTTAATTTTATATCACATTTGTAAACACTAGTCCAAACACATACTTAGGGCATTTCAGGATTCAAGTTTTTGAGCTCCTAACCCCCTTTGGAGCTCTCAACTTCTCAAGTGTGATTTCTAAACCAACTTGATTGATCACTTCTAATCAAACATGATTTTACTTCTGAGACGATCTTAGACCGAAAGTGAACAACTATAATTTTGGTGTTAAATTGGAAATTTCATACTAAACCTTACTACTAACTTATTTTTGAAATAAAAAATTTCAAACATAAATCATTTTACTTCAAAATTGCAAAATCAAGTTTGTCCAACACTCTTCATAGTTCATCTGAGTTTTGCTGATCCTCAATCACAAATTCACAATCATTACAAAGAGAGTAATTTGAACAATGACATAGGAAGCATAGCTACATTACTAACCTTATTGTCCTGAAAGACCAGCTCAATATCAGAGAGATCTTGTTGGGCTTCTAATATTGCTTTCAATGAAGGAATCACATCCTCCTCCATCATCTGAGGTAAAGGCTTAACTGGAGCTTTAGCAGGAGCCTTCTTTACTGTTTCTGCTTTTGGAGCTTCTGCTTTAACCTCCTCCTTTGTTTCAGCAGTAGCTAAAACCACAGATTTTAATTACATTCCAGTTTCAAAAAATCAATTAGACTATTTAGTGGAATGAAACATTACTCTCAAATAAAAATGAATGATTTAATTTGTGTACAACATCAAGCATAAAAGTGTTTTATATATGAATCCAATAATCCAATCATACTTAATCAGTGTGACGTTCCTAAAATATCTTACAAATATCTATGGGATAATACGTGATTGAATGTATGTGCGAAACTTTTTTACACTGATGTAGCATACCAATAAAACCAAACCAACGTTTTTATTATGTTCATTTAGTAACATACTTGATGTACTAGTAGATGATTCTTGAAGTGCAGAGCAAGTAACCTTGTTTCTGCTTACTGCTTTAAATCTACTTGCAATCTGCAACACAAGAAAAGAAACAAAAAATTGATCTGCATAGGGACCGATAAAGATGTAACTCAGTTCTTATCCATTGAACGAAACGTGCACGTGGGCGCATGTACATGCAGATATACACGCATATAGAGATAGATAGATAGATATTTAGACAGACAGACAGACATATAGTATAAATTTTCTTGATTGATAAATTAATATGAGCTGCATAAATGAGACATACCAAAGGTAGTATTGGTGATGATGATGATGAGTTGGGTATGACAACATTTTGGGAGACATGCAAAGAAGAAGAGGTTGAAGATATAGAACACAAACGAAAGCTAGAATCTCCAAGTGCTCCACCTCTTAACAAAAGTGCCATTTGCATTCTTCTGTGTTTTTTTTCTTATTATATTTTTTTATTTTCTATTCCATTTTGTGTCACTGGTTTGTTGATGGTTTTCGTCAGAAGCATACGTTGGAGGAACAAAATGAATGAACCTTCTAATCCACATGGTTCTTGAGACAATATGTACCACTGATTTTTCTATCTTTTCTATCTATCTATTTAATTTAACAAAAAAATAAATATAGAAACTGGGAACACTAGAATACAAAAACTAGTAGTGACAAACATAAACAATCACAACTAGTGACAAATAATGTGTGACTGAGTATCAAGCGCATGTATAATAAAATTGCCAAAGACAAATTGATTTCTTGTGAAATTAAAAAAGAGATCTTAAAAAATAAATTAGTTGAGAAACTATATATTATGTTATTTTTATCTAAAGTTGGTTATAATCATTTTGTACTATTATGAACACAATCTGAATGTGTCACATAAGAGTAAAAAAATATTAAAATGATTCTTTTTTTTTCACTCAAGCTAAGTATCATTTTCTTTAAAATGATTTCTTTTAACCGTTTCTGAAATAATTAATTATTATAGTAATTTTCAAAAAAAACTTTTTAATAGTTCGAAATGAAAAATGACCAACGGACATTGAGTCAAGTATAAAAAGCTAAACTCCCACAACACGACGAATTAAAGTTCAAATTCTAGCCAAAAGAAGTATCTATATTTAATGCTCAACACGCTTCAAATAAGATTGCATTCACAATTGGCCCATTAGCTCAGTTGGTTAGAGCGTCGTGCTAATAACGCGAAGGTCGCAGGTTCGAAACCTGCATGGGCCAATTTTTGTCTTTTTTTTAAGTAAAATAATTCTTTTTGTCTTTTTTTTAAGTAAAATAATTCTTTTTGTCTTTTTTTTAAGTAAAATAATTCTTTTTGTCATTTCTTGTTTGCTCAGTAATAATATTTTATTAGTATCTTGCCTTTTCAATTTATAATGATTAATTAACAATTTTTGAATTTTATTTTTGATATTTCAAATTTAAATAATAAATAAATAAGCATTATTGCATTAACTGTGAAGCAAAATATTGACTAATTGAACAAAAATACAATGATAGATAATATAGATAACCAAAGTTATAAGCAATGATAGGCAATATTTTGCTTCTTAGAAAAATATTGAGATCCTTACATGCCAAATTTTCCTTCATAAAAGTTGGATGACATTAAAAAATAAATATAGCAAAATTGGAGGATAATAAACTATACTTTAAAACTTTTTTACTCCTAAAATTATATAAATTCTAAGAAATAGATCAACATATGATAACAAAAAGTAATTATATAAATTAAGCAGGGATATTTAAAGAGAAATTTTGCTACTAAAACATGACCAATCAAATAAATTATACATAATACATGTATTTTGTCTTGTAAATTTCCTGTTAACTCTAACCAAGATAAAATCAAGATACATTGGTACCTCAATTACAAAGAAACATAGCATCATGGCAAAGATATTGAGATCCTTACATGCCACATCTTGCCAAAAGGTATGAAGAAAAAAGTACCTTGCAAAATTAACAGTGCAGTCTACTAAGAATAAAATGCAAGGAAAGTGTTATACATCAGCAAATTAATTTGTAGTTTTGTAAATGCAGCCAAACTGATTTAACCAGGCTAGTTTTTCTTGGTTGTTCTAGTTCTCTTTTTGGTTGGCACAAGGTTAGAAGGAAGTCTTTTCTGCTTAAATTTTTTAACCATGTCATACACCTGCAATAGTATACAAACTTTAAGATTCGGAAATACGGTATCAAGATATGAAGCAAGAAGAAAAAGAGACTTCAAATTTTATTCTTTGAATCTAAAGAATATATCGGCCAATTTGGTTTGAGAAAACATCTTTGCACAAGCATCTGAAAACAAGAAACAAAGTAAAAACTATAGAGCCATTTCAGAATTAAAAATGATAACAAAAAACGAAAAAATAAAAGTTTCCTCAAACCAACAGACCCTAAAGCCTTAGTATAGTAAATCCACTAATGAAGTGCATCAAATACACAGAAGAATGAAATGTAACCACTAAAGATCCTCAAAAACTGTTTTAATTGTGATATTGTATCAACTATCAAATCTAAGGCCCCATTTAATTCTTATAAG
>Ga0209282_1001551_pt1 | contig 12670 bp, 2 predicted proteins | sample Mtrugardesep15_FD_187529 | JGI IMG/M metagenome (GOLD analysis project Ga0209282, IMG submission 187529) | Root nodule microbial communities of legume samples collected from California, USA - M. trunc garden sep15 (SPAdes) (version 2) | ecosystem: Host-associated > Plants > Roots > Nodule...
ATATGTCTCGCCCCATTCACTAACTCCCCATTTACACGGATTCAGGGACTTAATGTTGCGCTTAGCTGCCAGGCTGTAAGTTCCTAATGCTATCACTATCTTAAGAAATACAATTTGCCAGTGAACCAGTTCAAAATTTCAATCAAGAACGTGTCCAATTAGCAATGACCGCACGTCAAAAAAGCACCTAAATCTAACAAATTTTGACCTCAGTTGGTCCAACTAATCAATTCAGAGTATAAACAGAGAAATATTCAAATAAATCTTACAATCCAACTGGGAATAACAGCTTCTACTATAGGCTGATAAATTACAATTCATATTTACAGCTATATTTGTTTTCTAAAAAGAGTCAATTTTGATTTACTGATCAAAAGAGGATTTCAGTTATTTCGTGACTTAGTCACATATATGGCCCCAAATATAAGTTCTAACATACAATTCAAAAAATAAAGGAAAAAATAAATATTACCTGAACCTTATTTCAGAATACCAAGCTTACCCAGCACTTTATCGAATGTGCTTCGACCACACTGTCCTTGTTCCTTGTCAAATCAATTTGATGGGCTCTCAACTAAGTAATGTAACTGCGTGAAGCTGAACCTTTTTGAACGTGACCAGCAACTAAAGATGGGGAGGGTACAGACAGTACTTCAACAAAATCTGCTATGCAATTTTACCTACTTTGAATGTAAATCTAAAGACTATATAATAACATTTTTCAACAACTTATGTAATTAGGTAAGTGTAAACAAACTAGCTCATTGATTTCATTTAGTCATTTATCTAATAGTTAATAAAAGCAGTACCCTGGTGAGGAATTTGTTTGCTCCTCACCTTAGAAACCGCCAGATACCAAGTACACAGTACGGTGCTTAAATTTTAGAACAGCAGAAAAAAGGTAACTTCCATTACTAAATGAATATATAAAAAGTTTAGCACAAAATTTGCAGCATGAAAATATCGGCTAAATCATATGATTGATGTCAGTCAAAAAATATCAATAGACAGTTGAAATGCCAGTAAATCTGAAGTTCTTAATTCTTCTTATATAATATAATGTTTTTACATCTTAAACTTCTCTTATACAACGCCAGAGTTGAACACATATAGACCTAGTAAGGTATTGTAATGCCCCTTCTCAATTTCCTCATCCTTTACTTGATGAAGAACAAGTGTCTCAATAATCAAGTCTTCCCAATCAATACCATCAACTGACATTCCTCTTCTGTTCTTCTTTCTTTCAGTGCAAGTGCTATGTAAAATGCCAAGATTTGCAGTATCACCAAGATCAGCATGTAATGGATGAGTTATTCTTTTTATCCGCTTCTTTGCAGCATTGATCTTTTCTCGCCTCATTTTACATTTCAATTGACCATTGACAAATGATGGTGGCATGGTTTCCACTCCAATATCCTTATCTAGTAACTCTTTCAGTATAAGCTTTCTGCTCAGTTCCGATTCTTCATTCCACCACTCCTGAAAATCAAGTTCCAACCTTCTCCGTTTCTGAACATTTGCACTCCTTGAAGACATAGCATCACGATTCTCATTCAAAAATTTGTCATACATCAGAGACAAACATTCAGGTGAAATCTGTAACCTTTCATCATCCACAATGCCTTCTCTATCACCATTATTTTGCAAAGAAAAATACTGAGAATCTTTTCGGTGAACTAATCCATCAACCCCATACTCATATTGCCCCTCCTGTGTTAAGCACTCATCAACCACATCGGTCAAATCCAACCCAGTCTGATCAACATCCTTCCTCTTCTCAACAGGCTTCGACATAGATTTCTTCTCCATATACTGAATCACAAACGGCGCATTCTTAATAATATTTTTCTTCGTAATATCTTTCCCCCAAGGCAACACTTGTGCAACATTCACAAGCGTCTCAACAAGCTCTCTATATCTAGTTCTACAAGTCGAAACAATAGCATGAACCTCCTTCGCCAAATCCTCCAACCGAATATCAACTCCATTAATCTCCGCAACCAAAACCAAAACCGCAACCACCAAAGGTAACGGCCTACGCCCCGTACTCAAAAACAATTTCACCGCACATTGCAACAAAAACACCCCTTGTTTCTTCATTCTATCAACCAAACTCCTATCAACCTCCCTAAAACAACGACAACTATCAACACTCCTTTTCAACAAATGCACAATATCAAAATCCGGAAAATCACTCCCTCTCAAATCCAAATAATCAACAACCCTAATAACCATCTTCCCAAGCTCAAAAACATCACAACCGACCGCATTTGCAACTTCATTCATCGACAAAGCATGTTCATCTCTCCGCATAACAACATAACAACACGCGCCAATTAAAACCTGAAACCAATCCCCTTGACCGAATTCGCCATCAGTGATATCACTAATCATAGTATTAATTTCAATTTTCTTGTTAGATAAGCCTAATTTAGTGGTGAATTGTTCAATGGAGTTACGAGCGGAGAATAATTTCCGGTCTTTGTAAGAGTAGATAGTACCTGAACCGGAGGTTCCGATGTGGATGAAGGTTCCTTGTGGACCGTTGATTCCGACGGTGTAAGCTTCGAATTGATCGAAAGGCTGTTCTGCGCCGCATGAGGAGCAGAATGAACCGCCGGTTTCGTCGTCGCGGGCGAATGAGGTTTTGCTGCAGTTTATGCAGCGACGAGAAGTTGACATTCGATGTGATTTGGGATTTAGGGTTTGTGAATTCAATTTTGAATCATTAGTTTTGAATCGTTTTTATGCGATGAATGAATGTGTTGAGAAAGTGAAGTTGAAAGTGGTTCGATTTAGAGAGGGTCGGTTCGGTTCGGTTAATTGTGGTTCGGTTCTTGTTATCAAACTGTTTGGTTTATTTAACTGTGGTTCGGTTCAGGTTGGTGGTTTTAGAAAATGTTTAGTTGTATAATAATTCATGTTGTGTATACTCATGAAAGTTGTAGTGCCTCAAATTCTTCCCACCAACTAAAAATCTTCAAAAATAAGTGATACTAATGTTTTTTTAACCATTTCATTTCCTTAAAGAATAAAAGATGTGAAAGATATAAAATTCATTCGTTTAGTTCATTAATTGACTCATCACTTCAATAAAAATTAATATATGTTTGGTTCAGCTTTTGAAATAATTGATTTTGAGTGAATGATTATGTAAAATTGATTCTAGATAAAAATTACTTGAATGTAAAGTTATTTATGTTTGAATGTATTTTATGTAAAAGTGGATTTAGCAATGAATTTAAAACTAAAATCAAATGTAGAAGCCAATAGCTACATATTGTAGCTTCATAAAATCGATTCTACAAATAAAACCAATTCTACTTTAAATCATCCAAACATCATAAAATCAATTCTACAACTTCTAGAAACGCTTTTGGTCCTCTAGAATTGAAACCAAACACATGCTTGCTAATTTTATTTGTGGTTGGCTCTTGGTTTTTACAAGTATTGACCTAGTTGTCCAAATATGTTTGCATTCTTTCCCTCGCTCTAATTTTTGTCCTCCCTCAATCTCGAAATAAATGTCTTTGTTTAACTACGTGTATTATTCACCTAATATGTTTTGACAATATTTTTCAACTATTATATAAAATCAAATTGTATTATATAAGATGTTGTTGGATTTATTTTAAAGAGTATTTTCAAAATATGAAAACATGTATTGCTTTTTCCTTATACAATTTTTAGCTCTAAAATTAAAACAACGTACAATATTAGTCACAAAAAGCAAAACTTAAAAACCTTTTCTATAAGGTTATTTTGTTTCCAGTTTATATATATCATTTTTGTTTGTTTAAAAAAAGGTTATTTTGTTTTCAGTTTATTACATTTTGAACATCATTCCATTTTTTCTTTCTCGTTGCTTTTTCCTTATACCATTTTGAGCTCTAAACATCACATATGCTCTACTATGAATTGCAACCACCTCCACCCTTGCAATTTTGTCATCTTCTAACAATAAATTTAACCTACTTTTTTACTATAAATAGGAGTTATAGGGAACTGAAAGAGAGGAAACCTAATGAAGAGGAAGAAAATAGAGAAAAATAAATAGAGTAAAAATGTTTCCACTCCCTCATCACTATACAAAAAGATACATAAATAGAGAAAATAAGTATTTGATAGAGAGGAAATAAACCATAGATATTATGCAAGTTCTCTCTCACGTTCATCCTCTCTCTTTTTTTTTTTTTCTATGCAGCTTTTTTTTCTCTCTTTTATATGGGAACATTTTTTTTTTTTTTAGGCTTTGTGATGTGTATGCTCACTAAAATGACTTGCTTCATTATTTTATTTTACTTTTTCTTTACATCATCGTTCCCTTCATTTTCTATGTTTTATTACCCTTTTGTTTTATTTATTTTTTTGGAGGATTTTTTTTTATTTGCATGCCACAAGTAATTGCTGTGGATTGATCCAGCTTTTATTTTGAGCCATTTAGACCATTCTACTCTTACTTGGGGTTAGGTTTAGTCATATTTTTCAAATATAATATAAAATATTTCCAACAAAAAAACAACAAATCATTTCAGAAGAGCTAACTAAATATGATTTTTTTTTTATTCCTGTTGTGAGAGCTTGATCGTCCTAAAACTCGTTTTTAAAATAAATTAATCACCAAATATCATTTAAAAGGTTTAATTAGATGTGACATATATCTTTTTAATATTTGAGTTGGAGGGACACAAGTTTACAATTTGATAGTCATTAAACTCACTTTTACAACAAATATTTTAAGCAATTCAATCAACATCTTTTTTCCTTCAAATCAAACTTATCACAACAAAAATATATTCTTTAAAATCAACCAACACCAAAAAAAATCTACTCAAAAACTATATAGCTTTGAATTCTCTATTGCACTAACAGGGACCACTCATGCCAAACACAATAATACAACTTTTTCTATTTTCCTCTCTTTTTAAAAACAAAATACTTTCATTTAAAAAGTGAATTTTAGTTTGGATCTAACAATAAGGGGAAAACTAATATTTTAATGTTAACAAAATCTTGCACGTATATTTAGAGAAAATGTTTTTCTAACCGATGTTGAAGGGTACTAATACCTTTCATACGCATAATCTTTTATTGAAATTTAGTTTCAAAGAGGGCTTTTTGTTTTTAAAGTGTTTTTCAAAATTTTCCAAATTTTAATTAATTTTGGTAATGACTTTTCGAGCAAACATTAAATTTTGGGGCCACGATAAAAGCAAAAAAATTAACTCTTGAAATCTTATTTATCTAATTCAAACTTATGCATGAAACTAGATATTTGAAACATTTATAAATAGTTTATCAATCCTTTAATTAAGTATGTACTATATTATTAAGATGCAAGATTGTAAAATAGGTCGCAAAAAACACTAAATCCAACTTACATGGAGTCTTGGTGTTTGTTGCTTCATCTTAATTGTTCAATGCTTGATTATATAAATGTTAAAAACTAGTTCCAAAAATAAATAGTTTTATGAAAAGTAATTGAAAATATTTAGTTATGGATTTATATTGAGGCATTTAAATAAACAAGAATCGAAGAATTAGGATGATGCACCAAACAAATGGCTTCATATATCCTAGGGCTGTTGTGACATTTTTAATGTTCTAACATCTTCATAAAATACATATTAATAAAGAATTGATAGAATATTCTTATATGTTTCAAATGAATAATTTAATGGTATACGTTTGAATTAGATAAAGAATATTTCAAGTGTTAACTCTTTTTCCTTTATGAGTTTGCTACTCGAAATAATGTGTGTATGTATGAATTATACAAATGATTGTAGTGTCTATGCATATAAATTTCAAAAGAAGCAACTTTACATAAAATTATTAATAAAACTTGCTCCGAGTACTAAAGGTTGATTTGATATTTATTTTTTTGTTGAACGGTTGATTTGATAAAAGTGTTTTTGTCCTCAATTGGTAAGGATAATGTATAAAATATATAAGGTTTGGGGTTTAAAATCCGACCACCACCGAAAAAACTAAAAGTGTTTTTGCCAACAAAAAAAATCAACTAAAAGTGGATTTTTCAATGTAGGTGACAATGATTTTGTGTGGCAGAATTATTTGTTCTCTTCGATCATGATTATTAATATCAGTGGCGGATCTCTTTAGAGATCCATAGATGTAAAATATACTTCATACAATTTTATTTTACACACATAGTCTCTCTCTGGTACGTCCTCATTCACACATGCAAACATTTAGTAGGCAAATTTTGATTTTCTAAGGCTATGATAAGCTATTTATTTGGTAGATAGTCTATTTAGAGCTTTAATTTTGTGTTGGAGTTGTTACGGTGATATTTTTTAATGAAAATGTATATGAGTTTTAATTACAATGTTTTCGTTAATATTTATTGTTTCCTCAATATTTTGTTCAAGATGCACCATTGATTAGCATATACTATCAAATGTCTTAAATTTCTTCCTAATCCTTCATTTCCTGACCATGGACACTCTATAAACATATGCATGTAACATAAGTAAAAATGAAATATTATATATGTCGATTCTCATAAAGTTGTGATGAAGTTTACTGTGCAATCATCCTTCATCTGAAAGTTGCTTAAAATCTATTGACAATCATTTGTGTTATAAATAAAGACTTTGTGGGAATTTGATACTATTGATAATAAGTTTTAGGGTATCTTTTTTTTATCAGAAGAAAACGCAAAAAAGCATAAGATTATGCAACTCGATGCCTAAACACTCTAGAGGAGTCGGCTGACAAGATAAAGTTTTAGGGGTATTCTAATATGCACATACAACAATTTTTAGGTTTTAAACTATATGCATCTACAAAGATTTTGCACTATATTTCGGTTCATCCATTTAGTCGTAGACAATTTCTTGTTAGTCAATCTTGCGAAGCGGTCCAACCCCCATAACACTTTGAGCGTATTAGGAAAAAACAGTTTTATAAGAAGAGTGTACTAGAAAATACAGAGGTGCAAATAGAAAGACATCTGAGACAATGGCTTTTTCCCCAAAGTTTTCTGAAGGACTTTCGACCCAATATATTTCAAGAAATGATATTGCTAAGCACACCCCAAATATGTTTACCCACATCCATCTCTAAAAAAATAAAAATAAACAATATTGTAACACTTATCATTTTTCCCCAAAGTTTCCATATAACACTTATCATTTTTGTAAAAAAATAAAAATAAATCTTACTTGGTCCTAATCACATGTTATGTTCAGGATGATTTAGGTCACTGGCATATGTTTTTTCTTCTTTCTTTCTCACGACCAAACTTTTTATATTTTTTTAAAATAAAAGATCAAATCCATATTAAGTTTTTTTAAGTTTGACGTTTGTATTTGATTAATTCTTTTAGTTTTTTTGTTTTAAATTAGTCTTTTATATTATTTGAAAGTGTGCACCTAGTATTTTAAGTCATAAAATATATGCATCATTACCTTCTTAATTTTCATCAAACTCAATTAAAAAACATTTATGTGAAAGTTTATTATTAAGTTGGTAGGTTTAAATTTACCGTTCTCAAAACTAGAGTTGATAATTGTATTACTCAGTCTAGGTTTGAACCAAAATTGGTTGATTTACTTGATTTATAATATTGTTGATAAAATATTTATATGTAATGACGATTGAATTAGGAAATAATAAATGAAAAATTTATGCAAGTAATCATGTTTGGTATAAAGACTTTTTAGATCTTCTACATCAATGTTAAATAGTCAATGTAAGCACTTGTTAGCGAAGTTCGATGAAAAGAATGATCAATTTATTTCATTTTTACTGACATAAATGTCCAATTTAAAACTAAAAAATTTAAAAAATTACTGAAGTATAAACATTATACTTAAAAATCTCATGATGTATTTAACCTAAATTAGAAGAAGAGAGTTTCCTATGCAAATGTGTTACACAAAGAAGTTGAATTTAAAAATAAAATAAAACAACTATACAACTGCAGACAATTTCTATGGTTACCACTGTAATATTAGAGCAACACTTGAACATCAACATCGCCTAAAATTCCAACCATGCCTCACAATTCCGATTGAAAAATGAAAACTCATGAGCTTTTATCTTTTTGTTTTTATGGTGGTCGGGATTTGAATTCTAAATCTTGTATATATTATGTATTATTTCTATCAACTAAGTTAAACTCACGAGGATAAAGTTTCCTTATCCTAATAAGCGAGATGGTCATCCAATTTATATTGGAAAAATAAATATAAGTACTTCAAAGTTTAACTTATATTTGTTTTTCTTTTGTTGTTGTTGTTGAATCACCTACCCTCTAATCATGTCTCACTTATGAAATCGAGGATGACCACAAACTTCTACTTTTAAAATGTAACACAAGGTCGTCGTCTTTGCTATTTTAACTAAATTTTTATTGTTAATCTATGATATATCAAATTATAATATCTATTACCTTTATTATTGACAAAAATTCACAAGTACTTATGGTTTGTAAAATTATTGTTTAAATCTTAAAATGCATGTACACCAACTCAACCTCACATTCTTCCAATTAATGGAAGGTCCAATCAAACTTTTACATTTTTTAATACGAGATGATGATAGTCTACTTGGTAGGTTTCCAAATTCTCACAGGAGCATACATAGACCACTACTTGGTTAAATGGCACATTAAATAATCCACTACTAATTCAAAATTACTTGTAATCTTGTCCTGGATTTCCAAGCATGTGGCCCTTGTTTATAGAATCCTTAAACCCCAACTAATTTGAGGTTTAAGTGTTTTTTATTACGGTAGTGGTTGACTGGAGAATCATGTGCCGACTCTATATACCATAAACCAAACAAGGAGACTTATCCAGTTGTGCCATCATGTAGCAAAAGTTCCTCAAGATTAAGATGGTGGATTTCATAGTGGCGCACGTAACTCTAAAGGTAACGGTAACACTGATTTAGGATATGATCGTTTTTATAAATTTTGGATATTACGTCTGCTTTGGTACAATGGATAGGAGAAAAGAGATTTTAATGGAGAAAAGAAGAAAAGAACGAGAGAATTTAAATATCTTGTATGTTTGGTAAGACGAGGAGAGTTGAGAAATTTGAATGGTGAGATAAATTTTACTCCTGTGTTTCTAAATAATGAAAATTATTGTTGACACATATGCAAAGCTGAAAACATATGTAAATTACTCAAATGTGTCTCGGCAGTTAACTACTTAATTATGAAACCGGCTGCAGGTAACTACCAAAGAAGCTTCTGCCGTAAACTATTGAGGAAAACTTCGGCAGTTAACTACCTAGGAAACCTCAAACCTGATTTATTTATTTTTTGACAAAAACCATAAATTGTCATTATTAATATTTATTGATTTTGAATGTTTCAATCATTATTTTGGTACGTTTTAAACAATTGTAGTATTATACTTATGTGTGTGTGTGTGTGTGTCTATATATATATATATATATCTTAATAAGAATAGCATTTAAATCAGTGTAAAAATTAAGCATTTGAATATTGTTTTGCACATTACTTAAGTAAAAATGATAATTTGTACCCAAAAAAAAAATCGTTAAAATAATTGTGCATAACGATTTTTTTTTAAGGTATAGTATGTTGTTATATTTTCTACATTAAAATAATTGTGCACAACGATTTTTTTTATTTAAGTAATTTGCAAAACAATATTCAAATGATTAATTTTTACACTCATTAAAATGTTTTTTGAGAACTTAAATGCTCTTCATTTTTTTTGGTCAAAATTTAAATGATATTCTTATTAAGATATATATGCATAAGTATAATACTGCAATTGTTTGAAACGTACCAAAATAATGATTAAAATATTAATAATGACAATTTATGGTTTTTGTCAAAAAAAAAACAGGTTTGAGGTTTCCTCGGTAGTTAACTGCCGAAGTTTTCCTCGACAGTTAACTGCAGAAGTTTCCTCGGCAGTTAACTGCAGCTAGTTTACTTCTTCGACAGTTAACTACCAAGGAGTATTTTCGTCTTGTACATGTGTTTTTCTGCCCAATCAAACGTGTGAACAACAATTTTCTTAAATAACCGAATAAAACAACTCAAAATTAAAAATGGAAAAATTTAACTTGTGACACAATTTAATGAACTAAATATAGTAACTTTTTATTAGAATATGTGTATTGAATTTAGTTTTTAAATTTATAATAAATTGAATGTAAAAAAATTGAAAGAATGTTTCTACTTTTGGATTTTTTGACATGTTAAGGACACAAGTTAACATGACTGACTCTTTAAAATAAGGAGAATGCTAATAAACAGTGTCCTTGGAGCATTGATTAAGCAAACAAAACAAGTAAGTTTTTATAAAAATTGATGTAATTATTGCTTAATTAAAAGTCAAAACTTATGTTTTTAAGAAAAAAATTCTATTGAGAGATTCTTTAACCATTGTTACGAGGACACCCGTTAACAAAACTCTTAAAATAATATCTATCTCACCTTCATCCTCCTCCAACCAAATCTAATATTACTAGCTTATTTCTAGTTACGAATGAGATTTTAGTCTATGATAATTTAATGTTCAAATCTCAGCTCAAAATTGTAACCATGTTTAATATGGAACATTGTCCATAATAGGTTTAACTACAATTGTGGGAAACTACGATGAACAAAAAAATGCCTAATTTTGCTCAATATATCTTGTGACATTGACTTGTTACCCTCAAATAGAAATAAAGATGCTTAACTTTTTCCTTTTTGAGAAGAGAAAAAATATTCCCGGTAAATTATGCCAAATAATTGAGATTAGGTTATGTCCTTAAAAAAAAACTGAGATTACTTCATATTTGTGTACATTGTATATATGGATATTTCATCTGTGTACACAAATATTCACTTATATGAAATCTCCAAGTTAGGGTCTGTTGGTTGTAGAGTTTTGAAGAGGAGGGGAGAAAATATTTTAAGTTTGACGGCAATTTTTAGAATGGGAGAGGAGGGGAGCAAAATTCCTTCAAGATCCACTTTTTGCTTCCCCCTAAATCGAAGTTTTTCGGAGGGAAGGAGAGACGACCTCTTTAAAAAATTTATTGCATTGTCAAAATTATCCTTAGATTAATTTAAAATCTCAATATTATCCTACTATTATCTTTGTAACAACTTTTATTATTATGTTGTCTTTTTTGTAGGGATTATTATTATGTTATCTATCACTCTTATTTGTTACATGTAAAAAGCACTCTTCAAACCCTCCTGCTACTTTATTGTCGCTAACCGATGCTTTAGATATCCTCCAATGTGAAGTGTGATTAATCCATTATCTCATCGTCTATATCGTTATTGAGCGAAATACATGAGCTAGTTTGAGATAAAATAAGCGGCTTAGATGTATTTTTGTCTTTCGTCGGTCTATGAAATCGTAAAAACAAACATTTTCGTATATTTAATTAAGTTTAAGGCTAAAACAGTAAATTTATTTTAAAATCTCTCCGCTCCGTTTGTGAACCAAACACATTTTTAATTAAAATCCCTTCCCACCCCTCCCCTCCCCTCCCCTTCTCTCTTGAACCAAACATATATTTAATTAAAATATCTCTCCTTCCTCTCCCTACCCTCCATTAAAATATATATTAAATGTACAAAAAATAACGAAACCAGTAAATATAATTTTGTGTACATTCAGTATATATTATTTGTATATACAAGGATGTTTGAAAATGAAATCCCCCACTTACCTTTGTGATTTGAACATTTCTTCTTAAGATACATATGCACTGATCCTCTTTTCAGTTATCTAGCTAAGTAACTTTTACGGTTCAATGTACCCACTTTTCAATTGTGTTGTTTAAACTTAGAACAAAGTTAACCGACATGCAATTGCAGAATTAGAAACATTGTTCAATGTTCATATCTTATGTTGCACACTTTTGTTAAAAAATGTTGCTCACACTACACGAAATCCTCTCCGTCTATTCCCAAACGTAAAGAAATATATTAAGTACCTTTGTCTTTCAATTATATATGTCCCCTCTCCTCTTTTATTTATTTATTTTAAAGCACTTTTACTCTTTTTAAGCGTTTTTAATTCGAATAAAAAATACGGCTAGGAAAAAAACACAATACAAATGATTTTTCAACAATATATATCCCGTTCAAAAGATTTTTCACATCTTGGGATTTTGTATTTATATTTAGTATTTAGCTACATACACTACCAAAAAAAGTATTTAGTTATATAAATATTTTTATTAACAAATTCTCCGATCCCTAAAAAAAGTATTGCAAACTAACACACATAAGTTTATGAGTTGAAGTTTGAACACCAATCATTACATCTGATCTAACAATTTTGACATTTTTATTAATTAAACCAAGATCTGTGGACAAATTGAAACAATATTGAAATTGAAATTTTATAGCACAACAAATTAAGCTTGTTGCTTAGCATAAGGTTGTTCTTCTTTCCCCTTTTAGTTTTCCATACATTTTATGTATACCACGTACTAGACCATAGAATTTGTGCCTACAACTTAATTAAACCACGCTTCCTTCAAAAAAAAAAACTTAATTAAACCACGCTTCTACACAATCTATAAGTTGGGCGATGGATATTTCTGCTTTGCAAACAAGTATTACAAAAGCTAAATGCTTGCCATTAAACTTGCGTAACAAATGTACCTATGAGTGACTGACGTTGAGATGAGGACCTACCAATTTGTC
>Ga0209282_1001552_pt1 | contig 12667 bp, 8 predicted proteins | sample Mtrugardesep15_FD_187529 | JGI IMG/M metagenome (GOLD analysis project Ga0209282, IMG submission 187529) | Root nodule microbial communities of legume samples collected from California, USA - M. trunc garden sep15 (SPAdes) (version 2) | ecosystem: Host-associated > Plants > Roots > Nodule...
GGGGGGGGATCACATCACATACTTGGAGTGCCATAGCCATCAGAGGTGCCATAATAGGAAGCTCTGGATTTGGTATAATATTCCTTGCAATTACATAGTACTGGAAACAACAGAATAACACAAACAAGGCTAAATTGATGCTTAAAACTAAGATCCATGCCTTAAATAAATAATAATGTAACACAAGTTATCAAATGCGAATGATTTATTTTTTACTTTGAAAGGTAAGCAATTAACAAGAGAATGCTTTTATGAGATGTGAAGTAAAGATAACAGATAAAAGTATTTATAGTACATCATGTGGTCAAGATTTATGTCTATACCAGTGATAATGAAGCCACCGTTTTCTCCAACTTTGGTCTAGCTAAATTTATCAATTGTGTTTATCCAATATTCTACTGGTGATGTATAGTTATTTTGAATTTTACTTTGTCTAATAGTGTGTGTGTATATATATTAATTTATATTTAAATGTCAAAAGTTTGTTTGTAGGGTCAAAATCGAAGGATTAGCCAACAATAAACAGAGTGAACATTGAGAATGTATATAGAATATGTGACAGACTTAATCATCATTTGAATAAATAAATACTCGTGCAGTGTAGATAAAGACATAGAAATGTCTAAACAACTGCGGTTGATTATTATTCAAGATTGCACACCTCATTTACTCAAGAATTGTAATACTTTACTTTACTTTTGATAACTAGCTATGAGGGCTGCTAGCAATGTTTTTGCTGCAATTCTCCCACGGATTCGTTAATTAATTAATTAATACCTACCAAATTGTGTAAAAAAAATATCAAAATATTGTAATCATACATTGTGTTCAACCCTTAAAAAGTATTAATAAAAAATGAATAATTTCAGGTAAGTACAACTGAATTGATGGTTGTTGAGATATTTGATACGTTGAGACTCGAGTTTAAATCCGAAATTACTTATGTATATGTTATGATTCTCCTACTCAGCTGTTGAAAAAATATATAAAAAATGAATACATTATTTTTAATTAAAAATCAAATGGATATAGCTAAGCCCTTAAAATGAAAGGCTAGTTTCAACTAAAATGTAAATTTTTGTTTATTTTGTAAGAAAAAAAAAAACTTCATTGGTCTATTGTAATGATGAATTATATGACTTATTTAAAGACTCCCCATATACTTTTAACCAAATTAACCATAATATCAAACTTTAAAAACAGTCAACTCATATCTAAAACAAATCATAAGACATATAACAATTTAAGTTTGAGCTTCGTATTTTTTGAACTTATCAGACATATTTATGCAAACTGCAAAACCATTTTTCACACACTTTTTTTAGGGGTTTTTTTGCACACTTTTATTAAATTAAAATAAAGTAATTATTATTAAAAAAATTATCTTAAATATAAATTTTAATGACACTTGGTTTGTGATTTTAACCCCACACAAAAAATAAATATACAATCAAATCAACCATGTAAATCACACTTTCAAAACTTTTTTAAATTTTTCAAAGAAAGCGTTTTAGTTAGCATATGTATCAACTTTGAGAGAAGCATATGAAATTCTACCTATTTGAGGAATTAAACATGAATACGAGCATGTCTAAAGAATCTAAAGTATGAACTGTGAATATACATTGGAACTCTCAAAGGACAACTATCCTATGCGTTTTAGTAGGCACAATAGTCCTTTATGTTAAAACGATCCGTTAATACTATTATATCAGTCCTCAATAGACTCGCTTAATGTCATCAATTCTTATAATCAGTCCCTATGATAAAAGGATTTCTTCTCATCATATTTCAATATATGAAAGCTGGAAATATATGATTTTTCAAACTAATTAAATACAGTACTTCAAGCTTTCAATCAGCTCAAAACAAATCAGCACTTCAAATTAACAAGAAACTGATAAATATCTTAATATCCCAGCAACAAAATATGAAGTTCTTCAATAGCACAATTTATCAAATGTAGCATCTGTCAAATACCTTACATCTGCTTCACAACTTTAACGGACGCAAGCAAGCATTCCCAGCAATGCCTTTTGCATAATAATTTGTCAAGATTTCTTTCATAGTAATATCCCTATAGATTGGAGGGTTTTCTTCTGATAACAATTCCTTTATTGGACCATAAACTTTTGATGTGCATTCAGATATAATAAAATTCATAAAGAAGGTTGCTACGGATATCCTAGGACCTATATTTCTTGACAACACTCGGTGATTAACACTGATGAACGTGTCATTCGTCATTAACTGCACAAATAACAAGGAACTCAACGGATATATGATCATAAAATTGTGTTAAAAGAAGTTCCAAATCTTAAGTTCTACTTTAGATTATGTTCTTAATGATTCGTTTGGAAGTAACATTTTAAGAAAGATATATCTTGCACTCTGTTATTGTTTCAACCCTTTGAAATTTGATGTAAAGGATGAAATTGTAGAAATGGATAGTAACAGGATATAATCATAAGGGTTCTGAAGAGAGTAGTGAGAAAAATGTTGAGATAAAACTTTGCAAAGATAACAATTATGAATATAAATGTTACCCTACAAAAATGAAAAATGATATAATTATCTAATTATGAAACTTTGATTGTCTGAAATAGGTGTTTAATAAAATCGTTGGCCTAATAATTTGAGATTCCTCGACAAAGAATGTCAAAACTCCATACTGTCGCCTGTCTTTCTGATATATGAAGGCAAGAGCAAATTTTAAACCGAAATGGGTCTAATTTGGACAAACAATATAATTAAGTGCTTATAGCATAAGCGTCTATCATATAAGTAGTTGTGTTTAAGTTATTTCTATAACAAAAGTTGCAAGTTGCAAGCTGTTTTCATAAGATATAGAAATAAGCTAAAAAATGCCTTTAAACATGTCATAAGTTGTTTATATAAGCTCTCCCATGCAGTCTCAGAAATTCTTATGCTATTAGATAAGTTAAATAATTAAATCTAAACATGACATGAGGCTCCAGTCACCCATTGCATATGTTCAAGCCATCCATACTTTAAATTTTGATGATTTTATTCACTTTTGCATTAATTTTTTTTTTTCTCTAGAACTTTATATGGTCTATACATCTTAAACTTATATAAGGCTATTCTTTGAAAATCATTTCTAAGTATAAGTCATTTTTATCTCAAAACCTATTATGTTTAGAAAACATAATAGACTATTACAATAGTTACCTGTAGGATATCTCCAATATTTACAACAAGAGCTCCATGCACCGGAGGAACATTGACCCATTGGTTCTTGTGAAGAACTTGAAGACCACCTATTTGATTTTGAAGAAGTATTGTCATGAAGGCACAATCAGTGTGTTTTCCAATTCCCATAGTTAGTTCTGGTTCAGGGCATTGTGGATAGTATTGTCCCATGATATAAAGCGCTTCAGCACATTCCATTTCATTAAGGTAAGAAAGATCGAGGCCAAGAGCTTCTGACAATAACTCAAAGATCGTAACACCCAATGCTTTTACTTGCTTTGAATATTCAGCCACAATATCTCTACACATACACAATCATTTCAGTAAAAACAAAAGAAAAAGTCCATTATTGATATAAGGACAAACCACCATTTTGGTTCCTGGAAGTGCAATACGTTGTCATATTGGTCTTAAATCCTCTTCTCTTCCCCGAACCTCACTAGGACACTTTACAGTAGAACCCTAACATAGGGAATGTTATAATATCATGTTGAAAGTACTCTATAATTTCAGAGTATGTTTATTCAAATGAAGAGTTGCTCCTTTTATAAGAGAGAATACATAAAAACACTCCACATTTAAGGAGTGATTTAAGGATTAAAATAAAACACAATAAACATAAAATCAAATAGTATTAGGCTAATAATGTTAAAAAAATTAAACAAAAGTAAAGTGCAAAAGCATCAAATAATTGGCTAATGATTAAACATTTCAACAAGAACTTAGTTATAAGTCAAGTCCCAAACTGAGGTTGCTTCATGACTTAGTGTGATCTCTTGTGCTGGATTTTGATTCAAGTCCACTCCCATGTGCAATTCAAGACCTTCCATGCTATTTAGCCAAACGCGGCCATAATCTTCTACTGTCCTATCCACAATCTCTCTCAACTAATTCACATTCCCTACGAGGTTCTTATGATCCTGATTCTGATTATTATTAGCCACTGCTATATCCATATTCAACCAATCATCTGAGAGATAATCATGTAAGGGAAGGGAACATGAACTTGTTCTGTTCAGTAAGAAAAGAGTGATTTATGGTTCACTCTTGAGCTTTTGTTTGAAAATCCCATGCACAATTTTCTTTGTGGACACTCAGCATATTGACATGAGTATAGCTTATCAAAATCAAACTCACTTTTCCTCTTTTCACCTTCTGATATTTTAAGGCACTTGTAAATGAGTTGAAGCAAGGCTTGTTATTGGTTCATAACTTTGGACTAAGTTTCACTATCTTTAGCCGTCATCTTGCCTTGCAAAGGCTTGGATTGAGCCACTAAGGCACTAACCTTCTCACTTTATTCAAATCAGGAGAAAAGTGTTTGATAAAGAAGACAGAAACTTTCCAAACCTTTTTCAAATCATGCGGTCTTTTATAAGGAAGACGGAGCCTTTTGGGAAATGATAAAGAAGATTTTGTTTCATTTTCGGCACTGTACATATCAACGTGCTGTTTGGTTAACACGTCAAATTTTTTTTACTGAGTTAACGTCGGGGACTAAAGTGACTAAAAGAGTGAAGAGTGGAGGATTTAATTGAGCTTTTCGTCTGAATCACATAGAGCAATGTGACAGCGAGTTACGATTCAAGGACCAAAATAATGGTATGTCCATTGATATAAAGCAGACACCTCTCTAGAATATCATGTCAACGAGTCAAACAGTTTTCAGATACCGACACTACTTAGACACAGTTTAGACACTGCTCGGATACTGACATTTATCACCGGATAGGATCCTCTAGGTAGATTAAAAGATGTAAAAAATAAAAAAATGAACCGCAATAGAAAATACCATTGTGGCTGGCAGTTCACGAACTGAACTAACTCAGTTTGGTTTAGTTCAGTTCATCAATTATCCGTCTCAGTTCACTTGGGTTGGCCTAGTGGTATTGACTTGGGACATGGGAGTGTGCTCCTCCTCAAGATCTCAGGTTCGATTCTATCCGTCTCAATTCAGGTCTTATTGGTGCGGTACAGTTTAACAGTTAGATGTTTAGTTATTTTAAACAATCATAATGTTTGATTTTGGCTCAGGTTATGGTTTTTTTTCCCCAACAATCCTAATTATCAGTTATAATAGAAATTTGGTACAGTTCGGTTTACAAAGAATCAGTTCATTTCGAAAAAGTACAATTCGGTTTGGTGTAAAGATTCCGGTTCAGTTCAAAATAACAGAACCAATGCAACAAAATTTTATACCAGTTCAGTTCAGGATGATCCATTAACATTTCAATTTAGTTGTACCTAGTTGTTGTACCAAACCATGCACCAGTAAAATATAAATCATGGTCAGTAACAAACTATACAACTCAAAATCCTTTTATTTACTTATGTTGAAATTTGGCCCGTGGGTGGCCCGAACGATAAGCTTGGGTACCATGTTAAAATTTGGCCTAACTCATCCTTACAAAACCGATTTGTAAGGTGAGGAGAGCCTCCTCTGTATAAACTTTTACCAAGAGTCCTATCTATCCGATGTGAGAATTACTTTTTCCCAATAATCTCAACCCAACTCCAAATTACTAAGGCTCCATTCTCCTAAGAACCGGCGGGTTAACAAAAAAAAAAAAAAAAATTATGAAAAAAAAAAACAAAAAAAAAAAAAAAAAAACTTATCGCATACAAAGACAAATAGAAGAGTTTTGTTAGAAACATTACCTGCATACTATTGGCATCTCTTCTGGATTGGGAAGATCAGGATTTGCAGCAAATGCAATTGTATCCCTCCAATTAGCAGCCATGTCCCTAAACAACTTCCCATTAGAGAAATACCTAACTTTCTTATCTTTATCTCTTGAGTAAAAGGGTTTCTTAGCTTCAGCATCTTGTTCATGAAACCTACAAATTCCATTGATCATCTCATCCAAAACATGAAGTGGAATACCATGATTGATCACTTGGAAAAATCCCCACTTCTTGGAAGCATTCTTGATTTGGTCAACTAGTTCAACTCTTTTGATGTGTTGAAGATCTATGATGGGGATGGTGGTGAAGCTAGACTCATCAGTAGGTGAATTTTGAGTGGATTTTTCTAAGTTAACATGAAAAATGGAAGGTATCTTTGTTATGCCAGAATCTAGGACACCTTTTACACCAGTTTTGGAATCATCAAATGCTTGAACTTGTGCTTTTTTTAAGTCACTAAATGATTCTAATGATGCCATAGTCTTAGAATGGAAAAAGTAGCAAAACAGAAGAGTGTGTAACAAACAAAGTCAAACTACTACAGTTACAATACTCATTTGATCTTGTTTTTGATGTGTTGAAAGATATATGATATTGCTAGCTGGATATTTTAGAACTCAGAATCTTACTTTAATAAAAGAGTCATAACACAAGACCAAAAACTGGGATTAGCCAATACCCACAAGAAAAAGGTGAGTAAGGGATCAAGAGCCCATAAGGAAAATTTAGTACATTTTATTTTTTAAACTTAGAACTCGAACTGTTCAAATCAACTGAGTTATCCAACCCTATTATTTTATACTCTTTTTATTTATTCACTTTTTTTTAACTATTTTAAATTTCAAAAGAAACACCTATTAATATCAATAAATTTTTGGGTGTAACCGAATGTTTTAAGGATGTAACTAGAAAAAATCTAACTTTGCCATGCATTGAAGAGACACTATATTTTCAATTAAAGAGACACTTTTTAGCTACAAGTTGGTTGGCTCATCATAAAAAAGTTAGTTGATCATCATAAATTTTATTAATATAATTAAAGGAGTTTTTATATCATACGCAATATTTCGCATTGCATATGATAGAAAAACTCAAAATATGTGTGAACTATTTGAAAAGCTTAAAATGTGTGAGGACAATTTAACTGTGTATATGGACTATTTGCAAAGCTCAAAATGTTAAAATATTTCATTGTCAAAATGTCAAATAGTGTCCAAAAACGTGCTCACTCTTTTGGTGGTTTATGATTGAATGTTTGTTGTTAATTCATTGTTGTAGACATTAAATAAAGGAGAAAGGGTAACACATTTTATTTTATTCAAACTCCATGTAGTCTCGGATATATTGAAAGTACATGAATCCTTATTTAGACCTTAAAGACAAAAGAACATCACTATCAATCAACACGTAGTGACATACACTAATAGAAACAAATTAGATACTAGCTCCAATATCTCTTGGGATCTCAGACTCAAAAGTAGTTTTGTTAATTTATTTCTAATTAAGTTGAACCATAGTGTCATATGCAGCTCCAGCCTTCCAATCACTAGGGATAGCATTCTTGGACTGCACCCAATAAACACCTGCATTTCCACTCACTTGGAACCTCAAGTTTATTTCACCACTTGGAGGATTGGCTGAGTCAAACACTACTCCATAAGCCCTCCTCATTGGCCTCCATTCTTGGCAATCTTCCTGCACAATATTCACAACAAATAACATTTCAACCAATGTTTTCGGTCTTATAGAACCAAATCAAACCAAGTTGAACCGCGTTGGTCTATCAATTCAAAAAAATTCAGTTTGAGCGTAGCTCAATCAATAAAACCATGATCCGGACATTTAATCAATTTGATCATCGGTCTGATTTTTAAAACATTGATTTCAAAAGTTAAATTAAATCGTGAGTCGCACCCTAAATAACTGAACTAACATGATAAATTTATACTTTAATCCAATAATATAGAATGTTACATAAAAATGTGTGACTATGTGTGTGACCAATTAAATGCATGTATATAGTAAGAGTATATATACCTGCCACATCTCAACAGCATTGACATCATACATTCCATCTACATAGAGAACCACAACGGCAAAGTAGTCAGGATTTTTGCTGCGTTCATGGACTTGAGCCACTATGTTATAGCCACTGTACATACATGGAACTCTTTTGTATTCAATATCTACTACACCATATTTGAATAGCTCTGCAGATGCATCTGCGTTGCGTCCCAATTTCGCGTAGCCTCGGGGACTCATTATGAAGTCTGTTCTGTCTCCTTCACCATAGTCTGTTACCACCACGGTTGCTCCATTTTCATCGCAGTATTGTGGTATTTTACACCTCACCTGATGATTAAACAATCATCATCATTCATAGTTAGTAAATAAACGATCAGTGACAATAAATAGTTTTTCTTATGTAAATAAATATTTTGTTACAATTATGGTTGAAAACTAGTACCTGATAGCATGCACCACAGCCACTACCATTCTTCCATAGCTTAGACACACCAGCAACACTGCCATCATTCACTGTCCTTCCATATTCTCCAAAGCCGCAAGCTCCCCCTAAAATATATATTTGAATTCACAAATATCTGTCATATTTGTAAAATGAATTTGCTCTAGAAAGAGTTTCATTTTCAATATAATTTTAATTAATCTGTTTCAATTGTATCCTTGAATTAATGTCATTTGCATTCATGATAATGAAATTAATAAGGATATTTTAGTTTTAACAATGGTAAAATTGTCAAATGCAACGATTATTATGCTACATAACAAAAGTAATATAATGTGACACTAGCAAAGTTTACTTTTACATGCAAATGATACAAATTAAGAAATTAAATATCAAATTTAGGTTGAAGAGAAGGATCATACTTGGAGTCCCATAGCAATCTGGGCTACCATAATATGTTGCTCTGGAGTCAGTAAAGGAGTCTTGTGAGGTACAGAGCTGAGGTAAGAGCAATATGATACAAACAAGGCCAAGTTGGTGCTTAAAACCGAGTTCCATGTTCAAATGACAAATGCTCAGATTTAATGAGTGGACTAAGCAAATGAACGAAGCAAGAATAACAATCAAAGGTATACAATTGGCTTTATGAGATGGGAAGCTAAGATATGGGATGGGGTCATATTTATAGTTCACAGGCCATACTTGGAAGTACATGTAGTAGTCTACTTTTTCTCCCATTTGGGGACTATTATATTCGACAACAATTTGCAACTATCCCCTAAAAAAAAATATATATATATATATATAATCTGCAACTCTATAATCTGGATGGTTAACTAGTTTAAATATGTGGTTAATTAGGTTCAGTCGATGGTTAATTTTCAACTCATTAACCATATACTTAACGTAATTAACCATAGTTTTTAGCGTAATTAATTACGATTTTTAGGTAATCAAATATATGATATTTATTATATCCTTACAAATAAAGTGTTTAATTATATATATGATATCTATTAAACACATGTTTAGATAGATATACCCTTGAAAAATGTGAGTTGTCACCTTATTACAATGGCAAAATGTCTAACATTATTTTATTAATACAACAGTTTATATTATAGGAAGATCCCAATAAGTACAAGAGGTATTGATACTAAAAACAGAATAAGATTAAAAACGTGGACAGACATATCTCCGCACCCAAAACGGAAAAATATGAATGCATTCATGGTATTGTAAGAGTTTATTTATTCAGAATAACTTAGTTGGAGTTCTTCTAATATTCACCCAAAAAAAACGTAATTGGATTTATCTCATCACAATAAAACTTCTATTAATTTTCTCAAAAAATCGAAACTCTAGTCAGGAATTTAATCTCCTCTCATATGTCATTTCTTTATGAAAAATGCTAACATATACCCTAAATTTTAATGTGACTTTTTTCTCCTTATACGAGGGTTTTTTACTTGTAAAATCTAATAAAAAATAGTTTTTTAACTAAGAGGTCTAAAACCAAGACTTTAGTAGTCCCGATAGTGAACCAAAAGCCATAGTTATAGTGTGTTGATATATAAATTCAAAAAGTATAAAAAGTAGTAATGGTGGTAGTAATAATAATGGTCGCATTTAGTCCCTTCATTTTGTACCTGCCGTCAAGTTATAATGAGGTGTATGCTTGCCAAGTAGAACAAGAACTGGAAGTGGTCTCCCATTATTATTTTATATGCACAAGTACGTGTTGGCTTGGCTAGATTGAGTTAGTTAAGTTTAAAATGAAAATATATTGGAATTGAAGTTGGTGCTTCTTAACCCAAGCCGTCCATTTGGCGGTTCCTCCCTTCCTTTGATGCCAGAAGTTGTCAATAGATCTTTACCATGTAGCTGTCGACATGTATGCAAAACGCAAATGCTCCACTCAAATCAATCAATAATTATACCATTAGAAGCTTTTATTCTACTCACACTACCATTGTACTTGGGCACTACTTTAGCTATCTTCTTCTAACTACTGTAAGTCTGAAACAAACTATTTGGCAGTGCTGGGTGTACTCTCTTCTTGTAATTACCCTTGTATTCCGACAACTTTTAAACAATGTTTTTGTAAACAAGATGAGGCAAGTGTTATTTCATTGAAGTTTAAGATAAACTTTTATGCAAACACTTAATATATCGACCTAAGGTACCCTTCCAGAGAAGACTCTCATTGTTTATCCAACTTAAATTTGCATAAGTTAAAAGGTGTATTGTTTATCCAACTATTTATTTAATGTTCAAACTGAAATTGAATATATTTCATAAGTTACACCTCCGCGAGCCATTTTTAACTCAATTAACAGACCAGAGTGAGTATATGTCCCTTCCCACTTCTAAAATGTCTTGCTGCTTGAAATGTGTTAACTTCTGCCGAATTTGGCTATTGCGTTTGTTAATGTGCTGAGAGTTGAGACACAAATTCGTAAAGTTTCATATTTGAATGAAGTAGAATACAACAAGGTAGACAACATTTTACAAAACATGCAGGAATCGGTTCCTACTACCTTTTCTTAAGGGAGGGAAATACAGTCTACGGTGTTATAAACATGGAGATTCCAATGTAGCAAATTAAGTGTACAAGTGATTGGCACGGTTGTATCGTTTGTCTGCTGATCCCCCAGATCCCACGTTTTTGCTAATCCATTTTTCCACACAAATTTCTGTAGTCATGAATCATGATCAGGAACAATTCCATTAAAAAAACATTATATACCAAACAAATATACCAAACAGCCCAAACCAAGTAACTGACCATTCTAAGTGTCTCTTCTGATATCTTACTTTTGCCCCGTTTGGATTGAACTTATTTTGAGCTTATGAAAAATAGCTTATGCAAATAAATAAGCTAATTGTATCTTCATAAGTTGTTTTTTCATAAACTACCTTAACAAGCTTATGAATAATAAATAAAAGCTTATTTATTTGCATAAGCTCAAAATACGTTCAATCCAAACGGACCTTTATCATTAGGAGTCTGGTCTGGGTAAACAATGAAATCTTATGGCAATGAAAAGGACAGGTGTTTGCTTTCTTAATTGAGAACCTACTTATTTATTATGCTTTGCACTGAGTAGTGGAATAAAAAGAGAATAGACACGACGGAGGTCATGGATGTCACTCGCAGTAGGAATTACTATTTACACAATTTAAGAGTGAGAGGTTTGTTGAAAGCATGATGGTTTTCCCAAAGAAGTTCAATAAATTAGAGCTTTAGGAATTCCCTTTTACACAGACATGAATCATTTACTCATGGTTGGTGCAGTCATTGGACCACTTTCAAATACCCATTATATAGCAGCAACTAGCAAATGCCAAAAGCATAATGTTAAGTGTGAATGTAAAATGATGAAAACAGGCAATCCTAATAATGAATAACCACAAGCTTATAGACATCACAAGATTTAGTAACCAGGCAAATCCTGGCTTCACATGCATCAAGCTTATACACATCACAAATAACCAGTCAAATAATAATGAAGAACCACAAGATTTAGTAAACGTTGGTTAATGGGAAACAATTACTCTTTTAGTGGGATGAATTCATTCAGTGTTGAAGTTGCATTAAATTTTTTATAAGACAATGACACTAGATGTACTTTACCTCAACTTCAAGAAAACAGGGATTTAACTTCCCAGCGGTCAAATAAGCTGTGCATTTTTAAGGTTGGAAACAACTCCCTGGTCCTTAGAGCCCCTCTCATTGTACAACACCTGCAAAAAGACCGTATATTTTAGTTTGCTTGGTAAATAACCGACTCCAAGAAAGAATAAAACATCTAGTTATGGAAAATACCTTGTCTATGATTCCATACTCAACAGCTTCAGTTGGACTAAAATACTTTGGGCGCCGAACATCAGCTTCAATCTGCTCAGGTGTTTTTTCAGTGTGCTTTGCTAACAAATTAACCTTGAAATAAACCAAACAGTGTGCATGTCAGTTACCATAATAATAAGTTAAAGATGGTAGCTTAAAACTGGACTTATGAGAATCCATATTTCAAAGCAAGAAGCTTAATGTAAAGGGCAAATATATAACTTTCAAAACACAAGACGATAATTCATAATCTCGACTTTTGTTGTTGAAGGAAACCAAAACATTATTTTCCCACAGATCTATAAACTTTGGGTCGGTTCGAGAGGGAGTTTTTGGAGGGGAGGGTTTTGGAGTATCAAAGGAATAGCTCTAATATAGAGTAAGATGTGATCAATATGATCACATCTCTTAGTCATAAGTTGAAACAATTCATTGTAACTACTTTACTGTAT
>Ga0209282_1001553_pt1 | contig 12664 bp, 5 predicted proteins | sample Mtrugardesep15_FD_187529 | JGI IMG/M metagenome (GOLD analysis project Ga0209282, IMG submission 187529) | Root nodule microbial communities of legume samples collected from California, USA - M. trunc garden sep15 (SPAdes) (version 2) | ecosystem: Host-associated > Plants > Roots > Nodule...
ACCCGGATTCAAACCCGAGATTCTACATAGAAGATCTTCACAACAAAATTGCTAGGTTGTACCAACCACTGGAACATGAAATAACCATAATGATTTAAGTTCAGTTAAATAAAATGCCATCGATGATTATTCTAAGTAAACATGTTTTCAATCAATTTGAGTTCAATTGAAATTCGTTAATCATTTTAATTCAATTATTAATTTAATTTGATATATACTACCATCAACTTATTTATCGGGTGAAATCAATATAAATCTCACAATTTAGAAATAACTCAGATAAAGGGGTGGATTTGAATTTCATCTAATAAATAAGTTAATGTTGAACTTTGTACCATCCCTAAAAAACATTTACCCTGTACCAAAAAAAAACATTTACTTTTGCTTTTCAAAAAATTATTTATTACTTTGTGCCATAATATTTTCATATCTATTTTTTTTGTTCTGAAAATATGTCCATTTTTAAATTATTTTGTTTAAATTTACATTAATCCTAAATTATTATGCAGTATATACATGTTCAAATATTTAAAATGATAATAAATATTTTGTAATTAATAGTAATACTACAATCAAGAAATCAAGTAAATATGCATGTATTAGTTATGTATGATCAATATAATGATATTATATTAAAATAATACACTAACCAAAATAATTTATATAATATGCTTATTTGAATGCAATTTGTTTGATTAACTGAATTTAGAATATTTTCCCAATTATCTGGTCATCTAATATTTGTATTTGTTAATCATCAATAAAATGATTGGCTTTATTTTAAAAAAAAAAAATGATTGGCGTTGACAAACAGAACTAGTTTATATTGATGACCTAAACTAACCAAACAGAACTATTTTAAATTCAATGTTCAAAAATAATTAATTAAAATCAAACAGAAATATTGATGACAACTAGTATTATTTATAATAACTATCCATAAAATGATTGGTTTGACCTAAACTAATATAATACAGTTTTGTAATTTTGTTTTTTGATAGATAGACGAAATGGAAAAACCATTATAAACTCACACACACAAGTGGAGGTACCGGGGTTCGAACCCCGGTCATCGCATCCGGCCTAACAATTTCGGTATTTTTTCAGTTGAACTAGGACTTCTGGATTTGTTAGTTATTTATTTTGTTTAAGACATGTAAAAATCTCTATTACATTGAAGGAAATTAAAAAAAAAAATTGAAATATAACTATATAATTTGAAACAGCAGTGCTATATGTCTCATTTATAACATAGTGAAGTTATCACGAACTATTTTCCGTGGTAGATTATCATTGATGGAAAAAACGGATGGTGGGATTGAAAAGTGAGGTTCCGCTACAGTAACTAGTACAACTACTCGAGATAACTTCGCGTGAAATGTTTTCGCGATAAGAAGCATTCCTCGATTTGAAATCAAGGGTCATTCTTCCATAGTCACAAACACAAATGAATAGTGTTTGGTCACACACATAAAAGTGTTATTTCTTAAAATAATAAATCATTTTATTATCAATTTCTTTTTCATTATTAAAATAAATCGTGTAATGTGTGTGCGATCAAATACTATACATTTGTGTTTGTGACTATAAAAGAATTTATCTGAAATCAATACTAAGTACTAATTGATTGGAAAAGATGAGAAATGCTAATGAGCATAATATTTCTTTATGCTGGAAAAATGGAATCAAGCGGACTCATTCAAGTACACAAATATACATATACAATTATACACTCGAATGGAAAGGAGTGGGACTAAACTATGCACTAATCTACAATAATCAAGAAGATATGTAAACTTCTTGGGATTCCATATGGCTTTATACTTTAGTGGTCATGGGTTCATATTAAACTAACAAAAATGGACCTGCTCATCTCTTAGCATCAAACAGGAGAAGTTCAAGCTGATTTTTCATAAAAGAATTCCATCTACCAAATTATGATTTTCGATAAATCATTCCACAACAGAAAAGGTCGTTCCCTGTATTAGCAAAATATCATCATTGTGAAGTTCTATGCACACTTGTAATGCAGAACAGTGCCAAAATATGCACCACCATGACATGATCTCACAGTTATGCTTTAATCAAAGGAACTACTCTTGTTAAAAATAGATTAAAATAAATCAAGTATCTAAGAACTAAAAATATATGATTATGTATAGAACTTATAATGAATTTACCTATATTCTTTTAAGAGCTGCACAGCAGCACCTATCCATATCCAAGACCTTGGTGATTGAGCCCAAAAGCCACGTGGCTCATTCAAATATCAGTTACTGAAGGGGGTAGCTTCCAGAAATTCCATGAATTAAAGTCCTCCTGCAATCATTGTTCAGCAAGATTAAGTACAACAATGTGCTGCATTAGAAACAAATCCTCATTGTATTGAACTTGCGTTCGAAGTATGGTAATGTAACCAGAAATCCATAATTTATATCACACAGGAGACAAATATAAAAAGATCAACTCCAGTACTCTCCCACAACCAGCATGCTTTATTTTGAATATTAAATAATGGAAAGATCCCAATTATGAACGAAAAATAAAGTTCGTTGATTAAACCTGCTCAGAAGTGCTCGTTGAGGGGAACATTCCATTCACGAGAGCATGCATGGAAGTATATGATTTTGTGTCAAGACTTCGGTTCACAACGATCTCTCCCTGCAAGCTTAAAAATAAGAATGGCCTGACAAACTTATATTTAAGGAAATTCTAGCTTTTAAAAAAAAAAGGATTTATTTACCCTGGGATTTATAATGAAGATTTTTCCCAACGGGATTCCAACCTTAAGGTAACTGATTTCATCAGTATCCCTATTTCCAAAACCAGCATAGAACGGATTGCAATCGGGAGGGAAAAGAGCCTTGATACTCTGAACACATGAAAATTCAAGATCAATTTAATACCATGATGATCATGCTGAAAATTATTAAAAATTGTGGTTTAAAAGAGTAGAATTATTCATGAGTTATTCAAATTCAACTTATCAAATGTTAGATCAAGCTGTTCGTTTAGCTAAACAAGCTCGTTTTGAAGTTTTAAGTGTTCAACTGTTGTCCACTTCCAAAAGACCAAAATTATGTAGGCTCTGCAGGTCCACATTTCACTTTATTTAATTTGTTTGGACAAGATTTTAAAACAGAATCTACTGAAAAAAATCTCTATTCAGCTTTCTTTTGAAGCTATTACGAGTGGTTTCTCAAAATAATCACATGCAATAGATGATAGAGAAAGTAAAGAGTGTATTTTTTTTAATATCTATAACCAAACGCAAAATAACTTCTGCTTCACATAAAAATTCTAAAAAGTAAATCACTATATTTTCCAACCATAAAACCACTTTCTTTAAGCTTAAACAAATATTGAAATTAACTTAGGGGCTTGACTTGTGAATGGATCATGTATGTAGCATTACTTGGAAAGATGTAATTTTATTCATAGATATATCCAGAGAATTATAATGTATCCTAATCCTTATATTATACATCTACCAGTTACATAAATTCGATTTTGAAGAGTTATTTTAAATGAGTGACCGTCACTCACACATAAACACTAAGGCATTCACCTGGAATCCGACTCCAGATGGTTAATTTAATTCTAACTCATTTACACCCGTAATTAAGGCAATATATGAACAAGTGGAAGTGGGAAACTGACCTCTAAGCATGCAATTTTGAATTCATGAGGAACTCTTCTAATAACTGAAAATATAAAGAAGAAAATATCATAGTCCAAGATTAATATTATAAAGTTAAGTTCAGAGCATTACATACTCAGCCATGATGAATATCATATCTCACTGATAAATCAATTAAATGGCCAACGAATCATATAAGAAAAGTTCAAGATGTAGTATTATGTAGCTAGTATGCTACGCTTGTGCTCTGCATATATTTATCACACCTCTAAATAGTACTAGTGTCTAATATAGAAGAAAGAGAACAGTAAACAGAAGCAGAAAACAGAGATAATAAGAGTTATTACCTTCACGGTATAGAGAGGGAAAAAGTCCGTCAGGGGAAATAACAACAGGACCCTCTGGTAAAACTTTGCCATCCTGCAATATAAAAGATATATGAAATTGTAATTGTTTTCACACTTTCACTCTCTCGTTCTGTAGCACATTGTTGATATAGAAAACAGATTGCGCATTTTATGCATCACCTGTTTAAGATTCAGGAGGAATTGTCGTGTAATATAGGCTTGAGAAATTGAACGAGCACTGAGAAAAAGCAGTTGGTAACCATTCTCCTGCAAACAAGAAATTGACAAGGAAAAGACAGTTAAATTTTTTCAACTGAGGTGAAAAAAATCGTAAAATAATCACTAGAGACGAGGTACAGGTAACATCAAATAAAATCAATCATATTAAAATGATAAGAATTTAAAAGACAAGTTAAAAATTGTGGTTTTAACAGACACGGAAACTATCAATAGTGCAATAATGGGCAACCAGATTAACCACATTACCCAAAAACTATCAATAGTGCAATCAGGTATGATCAGTGCATTCAGGAATTAACCACATTATCACATTGGAGTAATCTCATAACAAGTAAATACATGGAGAACATAAGCAAACCTTGACTGCAGAGAATAAATGGGCAACACCAGTCTGTGACCAGTCAACACCAACCAAAGGCATGAACTGGCCAAGAACGTCTGACCTGTAGGACATGAAACAAAAGAAATAAATTACAAATGGCACACCATAGAGTTAGAAACTTTTTTAAAAATAGCAACAGATGTATTGACAAAGGTATTACCATAAATACTACTACAGCCCATACTCTTTCTCATAAAACTATCACCATAATATTCAACCAAATTTGACTTAAAAGGTATATTGGTTATGGGGAAACTAATTATATTTGCCAACTTCACAATAATCATGATTAGAACAGACTAAACAACCTACACTGTCACACGCCATTAATTACACAAATAATCTGAATGCTGACCCAAGTGAATGAAAAAAAAAGGAAAATCATAACATAGAAGTTTACTGTTACATAGCACAACAGTATATTTTATTTCATAGAGGCATGAGAATGACATATTTTGAACTGGAAAAAAATATCCATTCCGCAATGAAATTGCAGAGGACAATATTTTTAGTTAGACACCAAATATCTTATGGTATCATTGGTACCAAATTAACAATGAGAAAGAAAACAGTAATAAAAGAATGAATATTAACCAGCATATCATCAGATCAAGTTATCTAATTTATTTAATTTTCCAAAAGATATATTCTCACTTTGTAATTGTTCCATCCACATCTGAGATCACTATACGATCATTCCATTTCCACAGATATATTTGAGCATCAACCTGTTAATCAAATCAAACGTAAAATATAAGAAATAATATTGGTTGAGAGAATAGAATTAAAGAAACATACATAAAGGGGAAAGTAAACTTCAAGTTCTAAATTATAGAAATTCATGATTACTGACCTGCTGTTTCCCCAGCATAGCTGTAGAAAAAGTGAAGGTTACAATGTTCCTCCCTTCCTTCAGATTCAACGATGCTATCTGTTCAGAAGTTGGAGTTAATTCCCTAACCTTCTTTTTCGTTAGGTTGGGTTTAGTATCATTTTTGTTCACATCTGTGCAATTCTTATTCTCTGGAGAATTACCAAAAATATCACTTTTGGCATCATTTGGAATAGGTGGCGAAGAGTCTCTAGACCCTGTTCTGCTCAAGGAGAAAGGCCAAATTCTCCAATTACCAGCGGCTGAAGAGCTGCTTGTTGACGTGCCACCTGCATGATTTTTTTTTTTCTAACTTGGTCAACAGCTATGCTGCTGTTCAGTTTAAACATTCTTTTAATTTCAAAAGACACCACCATGTCTTAATCTAATATTTGTTGAATTCCAAAAGACAGCATGCCTAGTTCCTAAATCTCATGAAAAATTTCAATAACAAGTACATTATTCCCCCAGACCTAAAGAAATTAATTTGTTATCAACCAGATTTTCAGCAATGAATATCTTAAAGTAGAGTCAGCATGCATCCCTTCATAAAGCAAGTCTTATGTATATTGTTTGCATAAATGATAAATCAATAAAGCAACTACATAAGACTATATTTCCAGGAAGCATATTTCAAAGGTACTAAAACGACAAATTCCTTCCATTTTGTTCTACCAAAATACTTGACACATGTCTCTGCAAACTAAAGCATGTAGTAGAATGTAAGTTGCATCCAAATCTTTATTGAAAATTACAAACTTCTGCTATACAATGTATAGCAATCATCTTTCCAAAGAATACAGTATATACAGTGTACGTCTTTCCATAGATTGTTACCAATTCAGTTGACAGAAAACAAAGGAGACGTTACAATGGTAATTTATACCAGCTCTCTTACCAGGGGGGAGATTCAGCGTAGTATCTTTGAATTCTTCAGAATCTTGATAATCTTTGGCACCTTCCTGTTCATGCGGTAACTGCTTTTCTCGGTACTCGTCTAAGTTTAAGCATTTCAGGTCATCTTTGCCAGGAAATGTCGAGTCCAGTGATTGACTTAAAGGAAAACGAACGTGTTGGCGCATACTATTATTACCAGAAGAAATATTTGGCAAGGATCCTGTATGCTGCCCAACTTCCCCTGCAGCATCCTCATTTCTAGGGATGACTATGGGACAGGATGTCACTCTTGAATTTTCAGTGCCATTCTCATAAGAAAGATTATCTTCTTTATATATATAATCAGGGGTTAATGATCCCTCGTATCGATCATTCATTCTGTTTTCGTCAAGGTCACTAAAAAGGAAATTATCTTCGTCTGAACTTGAGGACAGTGATCTTCTTGATGTTTCACTAGGTAAACAATCTCCAAGAGAGTATTGTGGAGTTGATAACGTGCTAGAGACATCTTTATCTTTCGTGTTATTCTCACATAATCCTCGGTCATCCTCGCTATTGTAACTGGAAGCATTGGTAACACAATAGGACTCAGCTTTCTCATTTGAACAGTGTCCTATATCCAAACTATTAGTTTGAGGTTTTGGAGATGTTGTTAGGTCCTCAACATCTACCACATTGTACATACTAGGCTCAGAATCAGAAGAATCTATTTGCTGAGCCTGAGAATGAATCTCAAAGACCTCCACCACATCAGCATTCTTAGTGACTCCCACAGTTTCGGTACCCTGAAGGATAATTTTAAAATGTCAGTGTCAACCAAAACAGATTAGAGATTTGCTGAATTAAAAGAATTCAGCATCATCTACTTTCTCTAATGCAAAAACAACAATCAAATTCTATGACCATGGTTTTCAAAAAACTGCCAGTGACGTGAAGATTTTTCTATGTCTCTCCCTAGTATACGACTGCATTTAGGTCCACATCAAACCCATTTGACAGGCATTTTTCACCATGTCAAGGATATTTGTTTGACTGCGATTTAAAACTTGACTAGACCTTGTTTAGATAAAACAACTTAATAAAGCGCTAACAACATAATCACTAATCATTTAAGTGCTTATGTACAAGGTATTTCTATAACAATAGATAAAATAAAGTCAATCCTTTATCAAATATGCTATAAGCTGTTTTCATAAGTTATCATAAAGAACTTATGAAAATAAACTGAAAAGGGAGTTGCTTCGATAAGCTCTCCTAAACAGTCTCAAGAGTGCTTATGCCATTAAATAATCTCAAATAAGTTGATCCAAATAGGTCTTAAGACTATGAATTTACCTGAGATACGAGTGAATGCAAAACTTGATCATGGACATGAACCTCACCACTTTCCCCATGAGCAAGATACATAACCTCATGAGTTTGTTCACTTGAGCAACAAAGTATCTTCACTTTAGAACCCTCTTCAACACCCTCTACCACAGAAACCTCTTCTCGACTTTGATCCTTTACAACACCAATAGAACCATCCTCATTCTCCACTACCACAGCATGATCACCAACTTGATTCGTCGACCACTTAATATCCAACAAATTCGCGGCAATCTCAGCACGTTCTTTATTCCCAACACTATCTTCAAATTGACTGCTCACAGACCTTCTCCCAAACAGACCAAGTATTCGCGAACGCTTAGAACTAGTCGTGCTCACTACAATCTTCCCATCCTCAGAACCAAAATTACAACTCTTAGTCCTCAAAGATTGATCATCAATATCATCACCAGATTCTAACGGATCAATCAAAACTGCTTCATCAGCATCAACTTCTCTAAGAAAAAATGCTTCTCCTTTATTATCAAGATACATTTGAAAATAGGCTTCAACATCATTAACATTGATTTGAACGATTTTTTCTTTGGATTTTAAAACGCCTTGGAATTTACCAAAGCGAACGTACCATGGTGATGATTTGAATGAACCGTCTTGTTGTTGAACGACGACGATATCGACGGCGCCACCGAATGGATGAAAGGGACCGGAAACGGTGTATACGCCTTGACTAATGTAGCTCCCTAATCTCCCCACCGCTTGCATCCTCCCTCACTAATTAATTACTCTGTTTATTATTCTTCTAATCCTAATCCTTTTGTTTTTGTACTAATAATAATTCAATCATATAACAACATATCTTAATTGGATCATGAAATGATGAATATTCCAATAATGCATGTATGTATAAAGTAAAGTAATTAGATTTGTAAAATTTGAGAGAGATTAATTGAGGTGGTGGGAGGGAAGACAGGGAGGGAGAGAAGTTCTTTGAGGACGATGGCGAAGAACAAGAACAAGAAGAGTTACGTGGGTTTTCGTTTCTGTGGGATTTTTTGCACCGTTTGATCAACCTCCTTGCTTCACGCTTCTTCCTTCCTCCATTTTTCCCACATTCTCCTCCAAATTATATTTTTTTTAAAAAATATTGGTAAAATAAGAGGTTATTGCTCTAAAAGAAAAACTAAAAAGCTAAATACACATTCTTAAACATATAAACCTTGTATATGTCATAAAAAATGAGATAGAATGAGACTACAAAACAAGAAGATTAAAAAAAAAATCTATGATAGATTAAAGTACGTCCTATATGATCACCACTTTTGTTGTCTTCACGTAAAGTACGAATAACTTCTAGGTGACAATCCCTATAAAGAAAATTTTCATTATGCTGAAAAAGGGAGGGGATGTTCCCATTGATTTTGCACTTGTTAGAGACCATGTCCACTAAAATCTTTGAGTCACTCACAATATTATACGAGATACACCTTCTCTTTAAGCCATGTCAAACCCCACACGTCCGCATGCAGAGCATCACAAGCTCCAATCTAGCGTCTAAACCCTTAAGTCTTCTTTAATCACAGTCACGAAAAAGGCCTACACAACCCACGAGCTCATTGTTCTCATTACATGTCCCATCCCAATTAAGTTTCACCCAACCTATGATTAAAAGAAATGTATCTTACAAACTTTATATTCAGTTTTGTGAATGCAACAATATCGTTAAAAAATTTTATAGAGCTTTATTGTTCGTTGTGGTTTCACTCGATTGAAAAAATTAAATTTTGAAATTGTGCACACATGATAACCGATTAACGAAATATGTCTTACAAACTTTATTATAAAAAGGACTTTTTTTAAAGGGAAGTACCCTTGATAATAAAACACACTAGCAAGTATACTAGCGTATCGATAAGGAGTTCCTTTCTTCAAAACTTTCCCTAAAAAATAAACTCTCTTCAAAAGTTATTGCTCCCTAGTGTCTTAGGTGAGCCCATAATCCTTTAAAGGTTTAAGAACGACAAATTAATAACACAATTATATGTCTATGCTAAGCAACAAGCGAACGGATTTAGATTGAATCTGAGCTCCAAGGAAAGGGAGCTTCAAGAACTCATTGCTTCTCGGGAGGAAAGTATCCAAAGGATTCAAGACGTGGAGAAAAACTTAAGGAATCAAGCTGCAAATCTTTGTAAACAGAAGGTAGGCAATAAAACTATATATTTTAATTCAATATAATGATATAAATCTATATAGAGATTTCAAAATGAACAACATAGAAGTGAAGCAATGTATACGAAGGTAAAAGGCGAAACACCCATTCATCGGTGTAACGTTAGCTTTCCGGCGTTATTTCGGTGATGTCTTTTCACCATCGATTCCTTCCAATATGGTCTTGTTTGCATCAATTCAACATTGATTTACACTCTTCTCAACTCCTTTCACGAAAAAACCACAGATCTAAACACCCAAACCTAACCCATTTTATGTTCGTTATCCCTCTCCGATCTGCTTCCTCCGGTGGCAAAGGTTCATCGCTCTGAACTGCTTTGAGGTTCCATTCTCTGTTCTGCTTTAAGGTTCCTTCTTTGTTTTATGGCTCCGCTTATATGCTCCTGGCCGTGTCTCTCGTCACCGGAGACGGCGTTGTCGGGACCCAAATCTTTCGTTCAAGCTGTATCCGCTGATGGGGGATGATTGTTTGCCTTCGCTCCCTCCTAAGGTCATCATGGGCGACACCGTCCGCATCCGAATCACGCAACGTGAATATGAAGCTGACCTTTCAGAGTGCCTTCGTAACCTTCATGGTCGTGTTACACTTCAGAAAGGTGATTCTCCTCTGTCATCGAAGCTCTTGAAGCAGAAACTTGAAGGTATGTGGCCGAATTTGAAACCCTGGTCCATTATCTGCTTGGTAAAGGTTACTTCAAGTTCAATTTCCACTCCATTGAAGAGATGAAGAAGGTTTGGGCGTTAGGTGCGGTTCAGTTGAAGCTTGGGATAATGAGATTCTTTTGCTGGTCTAACGATTTTGATCCTCAAAATCAGTTTCAATCTCACGCTCAATTGTGGGTAAGGCTTGTGATCCTCATTATCAGGAATTGGTACCCCCTCACTATGGATGAAGCCACATAATCCCGTCCATTTGGTCACTATGCGCGTATTCTCGTTGATGTGGATATGTCTGGAAAGCTTTTTGATTCTGTGGTGGTTGAGAGGGAAGGTTATGCCTTCCCGGTAGCTGTTGAGTATGAACGTAAACCGCCATTCTGCTCTCATTGTAAGTTGTTAGGCCACTCTATTCAACATTGCAACCGTATCAACACTATCCAGTAATCTGATCTGCCCAACAAAGATGCCCTAGTCAATGTTACTCAACAACCAATTCACTCTAATTTAGAGTACCTTCAATCTAAAAAGTTCTCTGTAGTCCCTCCTCATGGACCTGTTCCGACTGTTGACTTGGATCAGGTTCATGTTGAAGCGGTAACTAAGCCAGGATTGAGTGCTAATGTTGCATTTGTTTCCTCGGAAAAAGAGGATGCCCCTCTAATTCTAAATAATTATTTTGAGTTACTCTCTTCGGAAGAGGTTGTTGTTTCTTTTGGGGAGGTTTTGCCCGATGATTTAGGTACATTGGAGGTTTCTATTGGTTTGCCGAATGCACCTAGGAATTCTCCCAATGTTACCCTAGATAAGGTTGTTGCTTGGGCTGCCACCCCTGTGTTGTCACCAGTTTGTGCGCCTGTTACTTTTGACATAAACACCTATCATCAGCCTGTCACACAATCTATGTATGCAATCGCTCCTATGCCTCAACCAGTAACTACCAGTTATGCTAGTTTGACAAGTGACAAGCTCCCTTCAAGCCAAATTCCGACTTTCAAATCCTCTCTCCATTCTGCTGCAGCCATAAAGAGTGGCAAATTCTTTCCAAATTTTGGGGGGATGAAGTAGAAGAGGTGATGGAAGACACTATCAGCCATGACAATAGAATTGAGGCGGAAGAGGACAAGGTTGAATCCCTCATATCTGACTTTGAGAAACATTATCCAAGTCTATCGGATAGCTCTAAGGCAGAGAAAAAGAAGAAGAAGCACATGCACAAAGCGAGGCCTGCTAGCTTTAACTCTGCTGGAATGAGGACCCGTGCCCAAAAGTGTAACTCCAACTACAGAATAGTTGGTTCATTTGCAAAAGCATAGATATGAATCTCACTATTTTGTACTAAATTTGTTAGAGCGGATAGTCTTGTAATCTGCTTCACTTTTTTGTATTACGGTGGAGTTAGCCGCCTCTTTCCTTAGGATCTTTTATTTACAGGGATAGATCTAGTCTTTCTTTTCGCAAGTTATACGCGACTCTGTTGTATTGGTTCAAGCATCTCCTGTATTTTTTATTTCAGTGTTTTGATAAAAAAAAAAAAAAACCAACAACCGAACAATTATGCCAGAGAATTTCCTAAAAAAATAAAATTATGCTAGAGAAAAAACATTAAAATGTGTATAATTGAATGAAATAGCAAAATTAATCAACTGAAATTTATAGAATTATTTAAAGTTACATAATGAAACAATTACAAGAGAAGTTCATCTTTACTAACCTAACAAAAGATTATTCAGATTATAAAATTGTTGTCGAATTATAAAAATCAGAAGTAACAGCAGTAGGTTATTCAGATTGAAAAAACATTGACAAACAAAACAACCAAACACCTCCATTGTTGAAAAAGAAAAGGAAGCTAAACAAACAAGTAGGAACATCGACGAGAACCTACCAACTGTTACGATCTTCGAGTCGTCATTGTTTGGTAATAATTATTCTCAAACTCCTCTCTCTCTCTCTCTCTCTATTTACAATTTTCTTCTTTCAATTTGCATCCAAGTTCGTGTAAATACTTCCTTGCTCTTACATGTTAATGCATAGTTTGAGTGGTACTATGAGCAGATTTGATTATACTT
>Ga0209282_1001555_pt1 | contig 12661 bp, 8 predicted proteins | sample Mtrugardesep15_FD_187529 | JGI IMG/M metagenome (GOLD analysis project Ga0209282, IMG submission 187529) | Root nodule microbial communities of legume samples collected from California, USA - M. trunc garden sep15 (SPAdes) (version 2) | ecosystem: Host-associated > Plants > Roots > Nodule...
AATTACTAGCTTCAGTTGGACACGGCAAATAATTAAGTACACCATCCAAAAGTAGTTGTAGCCCCTGTACCAGAAACAACAAAAAACAAAAAATATAAGCTTGTAAGGTATTACAACAACAACAACAACCAAGCCTTATCCCACTAAGTGAGATCAGCTACATGGATCAAATTACGCCATAATATTTTATCATAAATCATAAGCTTGTATGTATTGTTCAACCCAAAATCAATATTATCAAATAGTGGCCATGGCAGAATGCAGTGAAGGATTTTTTTTGCAACAGCCTAACCACTAACTCTCTTCCCTGGGCCACTATTCTTCCTTTTTGCACTAATAGCAAGCCAACCAGAACCAGCTTTGACGCTGGTAATTCACAACACAAATCCATTGTGAACTAGGAAGTAAAACTGACCACTTTTTGTCAAATATCTTTGGTAGCTACCACAGTGGACTTGGGCAATGGAGGGCTAGCATAGCTTTAGATATGTGGATGAATCTTACTTACAAGGCATGTTCTTCAAATTATATAAATCCATAAAGTTCTTTGAAATCAAATAAATTCTTCCGATATAGATAAGTCTATTGATTAACAAAATCTTATAAGTGATAGGGACGTAACGATATTGGGCCAGCAATGCGGGTCTAAGGTGTGGAAAGTCTGCGAGGAGAAATAGGAAGTAGCACTGCTGATGTGGCAGTAGGGTCAGTGTGAGAAGGTGTGGTTTGATTATAATTTCTGTTATCAAGGAGAATCCGAAAAAGGGGGGAGGTTATGCAGAAGTTTGTTTTCTGTTTGTCAGGCATAGAATTGTAATCTCTCTGCGGAACTCAGCTCCAGGGTGGATTGGGAATGTGTTCCCATCTGTATTTGCAATTTCTAATTCAATAATACCAACGCCTATCGAGGATGCAAGTAATAAAGAATGTTCATGTTTGTATCATATTGATTATTAGCTAAATATTGAATGTTCAAGTTTGGATCAGATTAGTGTTCAGGCATGCTTAAGTGTGTGCATGCATGTGAGAGAATATTATAGGGGTTCAAAACATGATAGCAAGGATGATATCCTAGAGGGATTGATGTTTAAAAAAATCATTAAGATGATTAATATCAAAAAGTTTAATAAAGTGTAAAGTATATTATGTCTCAAGTTAGGAATCCAAAGATCCCTTAAAGTCTAAACTAAAGTTTTATCAGACAGATATTGCTCATTTATTATTTATTAAACAGCATTATTCTAAGTAGATTTATTCATATGACATAAGATTTGACCAGACCCAGAAAGTTTGCAGTGGCATGGACGTACTACGAATGTTACAAGTGAATTCAATTTCCAAAGTGAAGTCTTTGAACTACATTAAATTCAAGGCAATTCAACGGTTACCTTATATTTGAATGCACTGCCCATGAGAAATGGTATAAATTTCCGTGCTATGGTGGCCCGACGAACTGCTTCCTACACACAATAATAACAAAAAGAAAATAATTTACAAATAAGATTTGAATATGGGGGGTGGGGGCTAACTAACAACTGGTTTTCATATATCACACTATATCTGAAAATGCACATCTGCCTTCAGTGGTGCATGGACAAAAAGTGGGTTTTCCTTCAGTGGGCATATTAAAACCAAATAATTAATTTGCAAAACTCCAATGAAAAAAAGTATATATACACTGTTGCTCACACACCTTAAGATCAGCTGCTGATATGGGCTTGCCATTGCAAAAAGCTTCAGCAAGTTTGCTGTCCACCTCGGACACAGTTTTTATGAGTTCATGCCTTTTTTCTGACACCAAGGCTTCCATATATGAGGGAACTTCTTCAACGACAACCTTTTTTCTGCAATAAGAAACATTTGAGTAATTTGAAGAATAACCACAGGCAGAACGAATGCAAAAATTTCAGAAACAGACCCGTTTGAATCATGAAAAAAGTAGGCCTTTAACTGCACGAGATCAACAAGTCCCTTAAAATTATATTCCAAGCCTATTGGAACTTGGACTGCAGCACAATGATGTTGAAGTTTCGATCTTGCCTGAAAAATGTAACAAAATGGTGTACAAATTAAATACAAACAACAAGTTAAATTTGGATCTTATATAAAAATGTCCGATGTCAATAATAATTAAATATCATAGGCTTCTAATTTCTAAATCTAACTTTAAATCTACAATGAAGTTACTGAAGTTCTCTTCATAAACTAAACAAAATTGTTCAAGTAGCAATAAACTACAAAACCATGTAATCAATAGCAGTGTGAAGCAACATGATTGCGATTTACGACACAAAATAGAAGCAACAGCTCAACTCTGCTCCACTATCCTATATTGACAACATAGTACAAAACCTATAATCTATGATGACGTGGAAGTTTACCTGATTTAAAACTTTCCATGGATTTGCTCCCTTTTGGTCAAGATTGTTGATGAATACAAGTCTTGAAAGTTGATAGGTTATCATTTGGTTATCCACAGCTATGGACTGGTCCTGCATGCCATCAATGCTAGAAAGTACAAGAACAGCACCGTCAAAGGCACCCAGAGCATTCTTAACTTCAGAGGTGAAATCAACACAATTAGTTGTGTCCATTATGCTCATCTGCAAAATATAAAAACATAAACCGAAGAATATTGGTTTGTTAAGAATTAAGATAAACAGCTTATTTGCAGCTTATAGCACAAACACTTAAGTATAAAGTTAGAAAAATATGTGAATAATGCAATGCATGGAAGAAAGTGAGAAAAATGTGATTATAGATTATGATTATTAGTACCTTATGTTCCCTCCAGTTGAAGAAAGTGAGATCAGCAGTGATAGAAGAATCTGCAGTAGGAGCATTAATAAGCCATTTGAGATGTGTAAAGCTACCTCTTTTTTTCAAGGTCCGACCTTCACCGACCCATGACTCTTGTTTGAGATAAGATTCATACTCCTTATCACGCTTCATAATATTCTTTCTAGCATCCTCCATCATGTCGACATGACCCGAATACAGCATCTCCCTCAATGTGATAGTCACCTTAGAAGGGTCGAGGAGACCCGAGATCCAGACATTACGCAGCCGCGCCGGAGAGAAGTGAGTGGTGGAGGTGTAGTAGTAGCGGAGGCGCTGTAAGGAGCATTTGGAGAAAAGAGCCATGGTGGAAGATGGATGGGTAAAACCCTTCCTTGGGGTGGGTTTATTATAGCGTTGATGCTGAATCGTACTATCATCGTCGTCGTCATCTTTCGTACTACACTCATTTTTCCCGCTTCTTTCTTCATTCTTTCTGTCGTTTTCTGTCAAAGGGTAGCGTATTCAACACGCTTTGCAAATTACTACACTGCCTTTTTATTTTCCCAAACAAATTACAATCAATTACTTGGTCGCTCCCACAATACTCGACCCATTTAAAAATGTGTAATTTTAACCTATTTTATTTTGACCATATTTTTCTACTAATATAGAATTAATCCATGAGATACAAGATTTGAACATCTTAAATTAATCGGGTGTAATCTCAGACTATTGCGTAACAAATATTATGAAAACGAAACACGAACATTAAATTAAAACATTATCACAATTCCATTAAAAAAGCATTTAAAAAACATAAATTCAACATAAAAAAAATGAAAAAGAAAAAATCGGCTAATAAACTCACAAAATTTAAGTTATCATAAAACAAAAAATGCCTACAACCGATGTGTAACAAAATCAAAGTAATCAAAATAACATGTTTAAATTGCAGCGACACATAGCCATTAATATTAAATATGTACTCCCTTTGTTGTCAATTATAAACAAATTTTAATTTTAGATTTATTTAATTAATGATGTATGTAGTATATAATATAAATCATATACATCATTAAGTGTGAATAAATCTAAAAAATCAAAATTTACATATAATTGACAATCGAGGGAGTAGTCGATATCTCAACCTAAACAAATGTCACACTAAGATAGAAAATAAAATAAAAAAATTGTACTAAGACAGCAAATAAAATAATGTACAACGAAATCACAAAAATAAGGAAAGAAAAATTTGATTTATGTGAAAGAGTAATAATGTTTTTTTTTGAATAAATGGAAATAATGTTTGTAAAGCTACTTTATCATAATTTTGAAGACAATATTCTTTCTCTCTTCTTATTGTCAAAAACAATAGAGATAGAAATAAGAAGATATAAGGTAAGAATACCATATGAATGCTTAATACATGCTTTGGTCCCTTAACTTATTTTTGGATTTTATTTTGGTTAACTAACTTTAAAGTGTCTCAATTTGGTCTCATAACTCTTCTACCGTTTACCATTTTGGTCCTCTACGTTAAGAAAAAAAATGTGTTGTTAAGAGTAAGCTTGTGCACACTATTCGTTACCAAGGCGACCATGTCCTTGACGAGTTGCGTAAGCAAGCAGCATGCTACATCTCCATAGAAGAAAATGCATAGTTTTAAGAGTACCAAGAGTTATATGATGAATTTAAATAGAAATTAAAACTCAATTGGTTGCCGCCATTATCGTTAGTTTAACATCATTAGCTCGACACTTCAACCATTGTTGGGTAGGAATTCTATGAATTTGACGTAGAGAAGTCAATGTTGGCATGTTCCCCTCAGTAAACTTTTGGAATATGTGATCTCCCTTATAGAAAAATGAGACTCTTGCTGAAATTTACTCTTCCTTTGAATCTCCAATGTCAAGAAATTTGAAGAACATAAAAGCTTGTTTGTTTGCGCCCCACGCCCTCCACTACCCCACATGGTTTTTTTTTTTGTCTTTGTTTTTGCTTTAATCTATTCTGGTTTTTGCTTTGTCTTAGCCTTTTTATGTTACTCTTTGATGCTTAGACTTGTGATTTTTAAGGTAGTGGCTGTGTTTTGTAGGCCTGGAGTACTCAAGCTTTTTGTTTCATTAGGATCATTTGTCTTGCTGCAATGCTTGTTTGTAGTCCTTTTTGCTTTCCAATAAGAAGTCATACATTGTCCTGAAAGATCATTGGAATTACTCCTTGAATCGAGGTTTATATATGAACCCCTCAAGAGAGAATGCTTGCTGCTTTTTTTTCAATAATAGTGGGAAGTCAATTTAATTTGGACATAAACAATATTGTGGTGATTAATTTTTATATACTTGACCTTCCTGTTCATTGATTTTCTATGTACTTAGGGAACATACATTGGAGTGAAACTTATGGCTATAAATAATGTTAGGTCAGTAAAGATCAGCTGATTTGGCTTTGGTTTATATACTATCATCGTAACTCAAGTAATGTTATTCAACCTTCCCTCCACCTGCAAATTCCAAAACATGTTATTTCAGTTTAATAGGAAAAATTTCAAGGGGTTCATCATTATGATACAACAACTGTATCTGTGATTACTGTAACAAACAAGATTTAACAATTCTACGCAAGTATTTATATCAATAAAATTCATTCAAGATTTGGAATGAAAGTTTTCATATCCAGAAAGACAATAATGATAGATTACACAGACCTCCCGTATCTTCCAAAGTAACCTTAAAACGGAAAGATTATAACCGTCTTGTTTCTTATATGTAATGTCTCGTCATGAATAGAATTTAGACACTACTGAGCTATGTTACAATTAAAGAACATAAATCACAATACCTTTCGCAAGCTTGGCAAGCATGAATTGTTCACAATTCTGGTTGCAGACTCCACTTAATTTTCATCACGAACAGGACAGTGAAGCAGTCATTCAGATACCGAATTTCAATTATAACTAAGTAACTGTGTTAAATGTTGAGAAATGTATTATTTAATTTTCTTAGTTTTTGACTAAAATGGTTGTTTCATGCTCATATTATTTTAAAGATCGGGACAGTGCACTATATCAAGCAGATAGATAAAACATTTGTTTAATTTCATAAGAAGCTAAGCAAAGACATCCGTTTATAGAAGAAACAAAGTCGTTAGTCCAGTTATCAAATCTATCAAACCAAATCTAACAAAAACGGAAAATACTTTATCACTAAGTTTTGCTGAACATTAATTGTAAAATACAGGAGGTCATGCCATATTTTACGAGTTGTATGTCCTATCTTCCAAACAGTTGCGCAACTCAGACACTTCTATGTCAAAATCGCATCCAGGACACTTTATAACCGATGAAGAATCACCATCCAGATCAAGTGGATTAAAAACTGAAATATATTCTATTAGTTTCAAAATGGATCAGCATCAGCAAGTTTTTTCTAGCACTAGAACTCCATTTTGCATGCCATACAAAGTGCATCTCAAAATAAAAGAACAGTAGAAAAACTTATACCAAGGCAACATTTAAAATAATCATTTCCACCCTGTTGCAACATTTAAAATAACCAAAACCAAACTTGGTAGACTCGTTTAAGCGATAAAACCACAAGTTCTGTCTTCGATCCTTGTAAGGAAATCTGGTTTAGTTATCGAATCATGACCAAGAACTCTTGCCGATTTGATTTCCAATTTAAATTTCAAAACATTGCCATGAAGGTATGCAAATCATACTGATAATAAAAAATGTAAAACATAAACTTATATATAAATGTCACTAAATTGTTCAGTAACACATGGCCACAAAATAGAGCTAACCATCCAATTTGCTAGCTATCCGATATGAAAAATATTTAGTATGATCCTCTAATGATAACTCATGCAACAGAATAAAAGCCAATGTTGTAATGTTTACAAGCATCAAAGCTATCTCAAGATGTAATTAAGCAATTCCTCACAATGTATTGACTAATTGTCCTATTAATTATTCTGAGAATAAAGCTGACATAAACAACTCTTGAGCAAAAGTAGCCTTGTTACTTCTCTCTTGAACATCCTCTTCATGGCTGGTGTCCGGTACTTCTGCTCCGCCAGAGCTGCAAACATAAAACCACCACCAGATTTTCAGCATTGGATGTGTTTAGGAAGATACTTTTCATAAACCTTATTTCAATAACTAATTTGAAAAAACACTAAAGCAAAGTTAAATTTCAATGCGCCGGATATTTAATACATAAATTTATGGAATGTACTGCAGGTTAGATATTGCTCCATAATTTGCAAGTAACTGAATAAGCATAGTCAATGAGAGAAAAAATATATGTAATTGTAAACCATATCGCAGGAATATAATAACCACTGTCACAGCACATTAACAGTCAAGTAATTCTAGCAACAGAAATTTATTCATGGTTTGGAATGAGAGTTTTCATATTCAGAAAGACAATAATGATAGATTATTGAGTAAATCTTTTGTTACGTGAAATTTCCGAGAGTAGGATATCATATACACACACCTCCCGTGTCTTTTAAAGCAGCCTTAAAATGGACAAAAATATTAGAGAAATAAAAATCCGAAAAGCGGGAATATAACTGTCTTGTTTCTTATATGCAATGTCTTATCATGAACAGAATTTAGAAACTATTGATATCCTGTAGATCCGCAGATAACTGAGAAATGTACGGTAAAGTACAATAATTTTCCATACCACAAGAAGCAATATTTTTATTAAATGTAGAGAACAATGAATGAGTTACAATGATATTAACTTCAGATAGACATTTTCACTCATGAGTACAGTTGATATTTATAACTTTATCCAAAAGCAGGATCATACCTTTTTCCAATGAGAATGTCATTTGCATCGGTAACGTCTGAAGCATCACTGATGGTATCTTCATCTGTGAAAAACTCGTTGGAGCTTGGAACATATACATTGTCCCGAGATGGTGAGAAATGTGAATCAGAAGTTGCATTGTGATTGGTTTTTTCCCATGAAGCATTCATCTTGTCATACAATTCCCAATCAATGGAGACACCATTTTCCCACCGGTTCCGAATGCGCTGAAAATAAGAAGAATCAAATACTCCTATACTGAAACTAACTTATGTTACAATTTAAGCTCATAAATCACAAGTCAAGTAACAGATACCTTTGGCGAGATTGGGAAGCTTGAACTCTGCACCATCCTGATTACATCCTCCCTTAAATTTTCATCACACACGGGACAAATCTGATAGGAACAGTGAAACAGCCATTCAGACATCAAATTTCAATTATAACTAAGTACTATACCAACGTTAAATGCTTCGAAATGTCATTTCATTTTTTTCCTTAGTTTTTGACTAAAATGGTTGATTCATGCTCGTCTTTTTATTAAGATCAGGACAGTGCACTATAACAGGCAGCTAAATCAAAATTTTGTTAAATTTCATGACAATCTAAGCAAAGACGTCCATTTATAAAAACAAAATCATTAGCCAGTTATCAAATCTATCAAACCAAATCTTAATGAAACGGATATACTTTATCAATATGAATTATAAAATACAGGAGGTCATACCATAGTATGTGAGTTGTATGTTGGATGTTCCAAATAGTCGCGTAATGAAGACACTTCGATGTCAAAATCGCATCCAGGACACTTTATAACTGGTGGAGAATCACCGTCCAGATCAGTTGGATTAAAGACTGAAGTACCATCTGTTCGGTTCAAAATGGATCAGCATCAGCAAGTTATTTCTAGCACAAGAACTTCATTTTGCATGACATACAAACTACAAAGTACATCTCAAAATAAAAGAGCAGTTGAAAAAATAAATTAATTGATTGCATGTATTACACTGATACAGATGCAAAAGCTCGCATATTATCAACATGAAAGAAAAAAAAGTGCGATGTTAAGTCCCTTATTTGTGTGCTTGAAATCATCTAAATTCTCTAAATTAGGGGGAAAATTTTGTTTTTGTTAAAAATTGAAAAAGTTTGATTTAGAGGCTTTAACTTTTCACCACCCTTTTCTACCTTTGTCTACAATCCAAATATACAACACACCTCCATGTGCCATTCAATCAATACTCAGAAAATCCTGAGCTTAATTGAAGAGTTGACATATGATCAAATCTATTCAGCAAAATACATCCAAGCATAATAAAATGTATAGATCAAACATAACTTATTAATCTGGCTTCATTTCTAATGTATCAACATTTATTTTAGATTTTTGTTATGCCACTATTAAGCAAAAGAACAGTTTTTCACACAAAAATTATTAAAATCAAATTAAAAAAAAAAAAAAAAAAAACCTTTTTCATCCCCAGAAGAACTGTCAGCATCAAACTCATTCTTAACAGGATATTTTCCTGGGCCATGAGTTCTGATCCTTCTGAAAGACATCATGCGTTCATAGATAACAGAAAGTTTTCGCTTCATCGAATCAAAATTGTCAAAAACTGAAGAACCTTGTGGAACCTCAGTAGGTGTTCTTGGAGATGAAGCACTTTTGTTTTCCTCTGTGTAGTTCGTCATTGTCAGTGTCACTCACTCAACAATCACTCTCCAGCAACCTTATGTAAAACAACGAGGCTTAAGAAACTAAACAGTGTTTTTCATTTGATGGTTTATATCAAAAACCTCTGAATGAGGGTGTGTATGTAAATTGTGATAAGCACAAATGGAAAACAATTATTAGTTATTATATTAAATTCTAATTTTCCATAAACTGAACAATGTGATTAAAATAAGCTAAGAAATTGTGATCAGCCTTGAAGCCAATAAGGCCTTTTTGATATAGTACTGACTTCAAAGGAAACAGTTACTTGTAGAGATGATGAACACTTGGAGCACATTCATTGGTCGAATTTACACTAAAGTTGATGCAAATTTGAGAAGCAGACAAATAATAATAACTTCAAAAAACCTAAATTTTGGCTTTATTGGGCTAAACATATTGTTGAATGAACTAAACCAATTTACTCAATAGTTTATATATACTTATAGCAAAATGTAGAGGAAAGCAGAAATTGAAAAGGCATAGGAATAAGAAAAGCCATGATTCAAGCTCAAAGGGAAGATGGAAACAAAAAAGTGAAGTAGCAAGAGGGAGATAAAAACAAATACCAGAGTAAGACAAGCGAGATTTGTGAATGAGTTCTTCTTCTGACATCACCATGCATGTCATCATGATTTCTTCTTCTTCATCTTCATCATCGCAAGACAATGTATTGATTAAAGTCTATGAAACACGGACACTTCTCGGATTAGGTGTGTCCCGGTGCCGAACACCGACACCGACATGACACCTATGATTACACTCAATTATGTCATTTTTCTCAAATTATTATTAGTGTCAGCTCATCGGTGTATGTGTCGTGTCTGATGTCGTATGTGAGTGTAATTCAAACTTCTCTTAAAGATAGGATGGTGTAATTTACTCTATTTTATATGAACTTATGTTTCTCATAATTAGAAACCTAACGCCAACTATCTCAAGCAAATGTCCTGTTGGGCGTGTTGTCGAGAAAATATTTTCCTTTAACAAATGAACTCGATAGGTCAACTTAGGATTCGAGTTAGATTCTTAAAAGGTTTCTAATCTATAGGTTTAAGGTTACTTACAAGTGCACAATCATGGATCAAAGAAATGTATGGACTTAAATGGTAAAGTAAAAAGAAAAATAAAGGCACAAAGTGTGCATAAGAGAAAAATATATATAAGATATTTGAGTTTCATACATCGTTCTTTCAAAATTATAGTAAGAATATTATTATGCGAGGGTGGATATCTAGTATGCCTAGTTTTGTCGAATGAAGATAAACTCTTTTGCATGAAGTTTGACAATTTATGGATTTTGTTTACTTCAAAAATTTCTTAGATACTCTTCATATGATAGTTTTTAGAAGTTGAGGAATTTAAAATATTTCTTGTGAATCTTCAAACAACGGGGCTACGAAATAAATACACTCAGAATGTTTGACTAGACATTTCTTACTAGTTTCTTCTGATTGTCTCACTCTAATTCATAAGAAGAAGAGGTAGATTGACTTTACCATGAACAATACCTTCATTTTTTGTTTAATACCACTCATCTTCACTTAGTCCCGGACAGACCGGATAAATTAGAGACACCAGTAAATTGTGTATCTTACAAAGACCAATCATCCTACTCTTAATCTCGGACGGACCAATTATTTTCATACTCTTAGACTTTTTAGATTTACAATCCGTGGTAATTTGTAGAAACTAAAAAGTGTGTAAAAAATTTTTTTATAGAAACTAAAAATATATTTAATCATAAAATAAATGTATAGCATGTAGATCTTTTTTGCAAATAATTAAAATTTAATTAATTTTCATAGATATAAGCACAAAACATTTGCAACGAACATTTGCAGTGAAAATTTTAGATTTATAATTTTCGTGAAATGTCTCTATCTTGAAATTAATAGAATTAAAGCTGATCTTGTTTGCTATTCAGCCTCAATGCATTGCATTAATTTGATTAAAGGGTCAACAATGAAGTTTCACAATTATGCGGTGTTTATCCAAAACATAAAATTGAATGTCACTATTTGTCATACTTTGAGATAAGAGAACCAATGTGCAGATTTTATGGTCAAGCTTAGATCATCCTTAAATATTGTCTTACGCCATCATGCATCACTGCCGGAAGGTCTTCTGAACCTTCTAAGGATTGATGCGGCTGTAACTATCTTTCCTATAGTTTACTTTGTTTCTTTTCTTTTTCTTCTGTTTCTCATCTTTTAGCTTTGTAACAAAAAAAATTAATAGAATTAAAACTGGAACTTAATTTGACACAATCTTTTGCTATTGTATCCAAGCAGTGGCGGTTCTAAGGCCCGGCGAGCTTGGACACTTGCCCAGGCTCCGGCCCAATTTTTTTGCAATTTTTTATGTAAATCTCCCTGAATTTCTTATATAACCCTTATAAATTGGGCAATTTCTTATGTAAACCCCTATAAATGTGTTATAAATTTTTTTTGCCCAAACTTTATAATAATTCTGGCTCTTTACTATATCCAAGTATACTGGTACAAGCTGCTTGTCTTTGGAGAGCTAAAGCACAGGATTCGATTCTTTAGAGAAAAAACTAGGGCTGATTTTTTCTTAAGATAAGAGAAAAAAAAACCTCATTTTTTTTTTATCTATTTGTTATTAATATTTATCCCATTTTATCTCCCAAATAGGGGAACTTCTACGAGTGCACCGGTACTCTCGTTTCATAAATTTATAAATTAACTATTATTTTATGAAATAAAGAGTTATTTGTCAATATTTATATTTTAGAAAACTTCATTTCAACCATATTAAATTTTTAACATTTTCTCATAAAAACTACTCAATATTCTTTGTCAGTAATGAAAAATAATTATTTTTATTTAAAGAAAAACTCATTTAATTATTAATGTAAGAATTTAGTGTACTGTTACACTGAAAAAATTTGGTGCAGCAGAATTTGTTTAAAGTTAGAGACAAAAACAAAATGGAAGTAATGGGGGATAGAAAAGCACACGTCCACTAACTTTTGCAATGAACCGCGTAAAGGCAATAGCCACTTCCCTCAGATTCTTGGATACTCGGAACCAGGTGGCAACGAATCCCTTTTGATCTTCTTCTTTGTTACGTTTTCACCAAAAACTCTACATATCTTCGAAACCAAACTCCATTTTGGAGCTTGTTTATAGAAACGATTGGTCTCAAGAGTTAGAGCAGCAGTTAGAAAAACGTGCTCCATCTATGACCCATGAAACATTTGTTTACGTTTTCAAGCGATTGGATAAAAACCCACATAAAGTTTTTTCTTTTTTCAATTGGGTCGCTCACAAACAATGGTTTATGTCAAAATCAACTTCTTCATTTTATAGCTTAGTTC
>Ga0209282_1001556_pt1 | contig 12661 bp, 3 predicted proteins | sample Mtrugardesep15_FD_187529 | JGI IMG/M metagenome (GOLD analysis project Ga0209282, IMG submission 187529) | Root nodule microbial communities of legume samples collected from California, USA - M. trunc garden sep15 (SPAdes) (version 2) | ecosystem: Host-associated > Plants > Roots > Nodule...
ACACATTCTTTTGGACTGACAACTGGCTAGGTGGGGCCCCTTTAAAGCTTCAGTTCAGTCGTTTGTATGAGTTGTCAGTGCATAAGGAGTGTTTGGTGGAGGACATGGCGAGATTGGGGTGGGAAGAAGGTGGTATTGCTTGGGGATGGAGGAGGCGTTTGTTGGCGTGGGAGGAGGATAGTGTGAGGGAACTCTCTGTTTTGTTGAATAACGTTATTTTGCAGGAAAATGTTCAAGATCATTGGAGGTGGTTGTTTGATCCTATACATGGCTACTCGGTTCGCGGGACATATTGATTTCTAACTTTTGTTGATGAACCGATGGTTACTAGTGACTACAACGATGTATGGCATAAGCTTGCTCCGGCAAAATAGCACACCTTGTGCAGGGTGAATTTATCCTTCTTTGAGCAATATATTTCATTTTGATTTGTTCAAAAAAAATATTTTGTTCAAATGGAGTAATAAATTGTTCATTGTTATTAATTTTGGACTACATTTGTAAATTTTGAAATTTTTTTGTCAACTTTGAAAGTTGAAAAATATGGGTCAATTTGCAAATTATGAGGGACCAATTTGTAATTTTTGAGGGGTTAGTTTGTAATTTTTTAAATATATTATGGGTCAATTTGTAATTTTTTGAAAATTTATTGGGGTCAATTTGAACACTTTGAAAAATACAAGGACCAAAAAGCAAAATTTGAAAGATTTGTAAGAAGAAATATTCCTACCTTTTTGGTGTCATTTAAAATTCTCTTAATTTAACTCGGACAAAATACTTCAAATTTTTTTACCATTTTAAAAATTCTCCAAATTATTATCCAAACAATGGAACTTACTTAAAATGATTTCAATTCCTTCAAAATATTACATTACCTCAAAATATTCCCTCTTCCAAACACACAATCTTAGGTTTTGGATGGAGATGTGGTCTCTCACTTTGTCTCTCTTGTTGGTCTAGTTCATTGGTCTGTTGTTGCTCATGACACTCCGATATCCTCCCCAACAAGTGATACCATATCACTGGTTTGTTTTGGTGGAGGAGCGTAAGTGAGATCCTGATATTGAAACATTGTATAAAGTATTTATAGCGGTATAGGTAAGAGGTTTCTTTCATTGGTTGTTCCACATGGAGATTGTTGGGTTCAAGTGTTAGTGCTTATTCCCACATTGACTATGAATGTATTAAGTGTTGGTTGTAATAGTGGGACGCACAATTGAGAGGAAGATTGTTGGGTTTAAGTGTGAATGATTAATTCCAGACTCTTAATGAACTAAGTGATTGATATATAAGAGAGGCGACTCATGCACTTAATATATTAAGGTTTTAGGTAGAGATGTAATGTCTCACTCTCAATAGTCTTCGATCATTGATCTGATGTTGCTCCTGATACTCCCTCAAACTCCCCAATAAAGCACTTAGGCCATGATTACTAAAATTAGGCATTGCACTCACAAGGGAAGAAGAGTCCCTAGTCTGGCTAAAAACACACAGAAATCCTTACATAATTAAATCGAACATCCACCTGAAAAGTATAAAGATTTGATAACATAAATTATAACATATTTCCCTAAAAAAAATATATAACATATTGAAAATAAACAAAATATCAAGTTAATCTTTATAAATTGTAGTCAATATTTTTGAAAGGGAAGTTATAAAGAGAGATTGCTTTATATATGCAAATGTCGTAGTTAGAACTCCAGATTTCCCATTTATTAACCTTAAAGGTTGAATTTCTAACCATTAGACTAATTGACAAAAAAAAATTGCATAAAAACGTCCATAAAATAATCTATAATGTATACAAATAGCTATAGTCTTTACAATAGTTTAAGTGGTGAGTTACAAAACGAATGATTGCCTAAAAAAAAAGAGCAAGCACCATAATGGTACTAATTGATCCAAATGAATAACTCAAACATATCTCGACCTAGTAAACACTACTATTATTTTTCGCTACACGAAGAAAAGAAATCAAATGAATATCACTTTAGAGACTAAACTCTCATAGGGTTTGTCAAGAGCAGGGGACTCGAAGCAGAAGAATGCACGTGAACCATTAGTTTTTTCCTTTGAAAGGAGTATCACTAACCTAATCAGTTACACTCCTACTAACAGCCTATTTTAGCTTCTTAGGAAAACACTTCACATATAACTTCTACGGATCAGAAATGCTTCCTAGACCTGTAGTGGCAAGTTTATTGACAAGAGCTAGAGCGTTACTGGTTATATAATAGGCTTTGAGAACTCTCTTTTGCAGCAATTGAATTGTCCTACCATTTTTGCCTTGAAACCCATCAAGGCAAGTGTCTTGATCTGTGAGTGCTGCACTTATCCATGTATTAAGGTCCCCCATCTGGGTACCAAATGTACTTCTACTAAGCCTTCTGAGCACATTCAGTGATCTATGAAGCTCGCCAAGGGCATCTGCAATAGTCTCGACACAATCTAATAATGCAACTTTATTTCTTCCTCTTAAACGTCCGTGTTTAGTTAAGTTTGCCAGATATGCTCGGACATTCTTAACCTCACCGATTGTCACCGACACTCCAGCCCTTGCCCACTTGCTAGGGCTTCTTCCAGCACCGTTAGAGAACGGTGCTAGCGAGCGCATACAAAGGTTTTGGTACCTAGTTACTTTGCAAGCTTCTCTAACATTGTCTTTCCCTTTTGCAAATACCAACTGGCTTGCAAGGTATGGAATAAACATAAATGCAAGCAGTAAGGCAAGGCGTGATATTCTTCTGACCATTATGGCTGAACGAACAAAGGAGAAATTGAACTTGAAGCAAGATGAAACAATGTAGTTATGCTGTTAGTTTGGCACTTGACAGTACAAAAATAGGATGGAAAAGTTAGGAATGACCTTGTAGAGTTCTTTATAGTAGAGTTAGATAACTGTATGACTATTAGTTTTGGAAAAGGTGGGTTCCTTCATAGCGTCCTGTTGTTGTTGTTATGTCTCACATCACTGCACCTTTTCTGAGGTAGGTTGTTACAAAGGCAAGAGACTGGTGAGTTCAACTAAAAAAGGTATATGGATGGTGATATGAAACAGATGGGAAAAGTAAGTAACATGTGATTGGAAGGTGAGGTTTCTCTTTAATCTTGGATAAAGCAAGATCTTCATTTTTATAGTATTGTGAGTTTTTCTGTACAGCTCATTCGCATGAAAAATCATTTAATAGTGCAGTAATCAATTTCACCAATCTGCTAGCTTAAAAATCATAAAAACATCAAATTATTTGATACACATTAAAGAGTGAAGAATATAAAGGGTTTACTATAAAACTTCTCGTTCTATTTTTTGGTTTGTTGACAAATGCACGACAGAAACATTTTTTTTATAGAATATTGAGTTGAGTTACCACATTATATTTTGTGTTGTTCGATGCTCAATGCACAGTACAAAAGACTCCGAATATAACAGAAGTGTTTGCATGGGTTGATGCTCAATGTTGTGGGGTACTGGTTCTTAATTTTCTCCTATAATGGACTTTAGCTATAGCTTGCTGTCATCATCCTATTTTATTTTGGCTGTCTTTTAGTGGTTCTTTACTGCGGGGTTTGGTATAGCTTTAATAGTTCCCAGAACTTCTCTTGTGCATTAATTGGTTTGATTTGTTGAGTGTGTGTTTTGGTCTAATCCCCTTGAAGTTGGTGATATATTTGTACTGTGGGTCTTTCATCAAGCCGTTTAATTAATGGAATCTCTATATTTGACCCAAAAAAAAGGTGACGGATGGATACTTTTTCCTTAAGTGATGTAATAAGACATACTCTCCTAATATTTCGGGCAACTTCTTAATCTTTTGTCATATTGATAATTGGTTTTCTTTCATTGCATATTAGGAATTTCCATAAATAAATATGAAATAACTATTTTTTATATTGTTCGATATCAAAGCCATCAATTATTTGAATGACTGTAATTTTACCCTAGTCCTTGCACGTATAAAACACGTAATTTTCAGCTACCAAAGAGATGGTACATTGCCACCAATTGTGTTTAACTAGTTAGTCAAAATGGCAATGAAAACAAAGTTGTAATAAGAATAAAAAGAGGACGCTTAAGCAACCAAATCCAGCCTCTGATCTTAGTAGCACATAGAATTTGTGTTGGTTTAAAATACAGGAGGTGTCTTTCATGCTTGCATCTTTTCTACAAAATAAAAAATGGGGATACAAAATAAATTAGTATTTGCGTGACTTGAAAGCCAAAAATTAGACTATATCGTGGATCACATATAAGCAACTGGTAACAAGGTTTAATCAGTTAATGGTATTCTGCAAATCAACTATGTTTGGCATGATATTTTTCCTGACAGCAATATGAAACAGGCTAGAGCGAACACGTCATCTTATGTCTGTTCTTCACAGTAATAAAGACCTGTCATGCAAAACTTTACAGTCGAAAAACATGGATTACAAACTCTTCACTAATAGTGATAGCAACATTTTCTCTCTTTTATGCAAATTATCGGCAACCTTGTAAACAAGCACCAAATGATTAGCCGATAGTCAGTTTATAGTATATGCAGTTTGTAGAGCTTGGGCTTGTGATTGTTTGGCTTCTAGCAGTTCCTCATTAGATTGTAGGTTGGTGGTTCACAACAAAACTAGGAACTGTTATAACCTAATTTTTTTTTTTAACAATAGTAAACTTCATTTCAGTAATGATACAAGTTCAATGAAATCAGAAATACTCCTAAACAAGTGGAGCCTAGCTAAAGAAGTGTGCTCTTAAACAAGAGCATGACCAACTACAGTGACTTGTCTCCGAATAAACTCCACTCTATAGTTCGGTGATGCAAACAGTAAATTCTTACACTGATGAACAATGGAACCATACTCTATTTCCCCTATATCTTTTTATCATGACCTAAGCAACATTGATAATTATATAGCAAAAGCATAATTCTTTAGCACATAACTCTCAAAATTGAACACTGGTACAGTGGTACTGTGTCTGAACCTAAACTCAGCGGTCAGCGACACATGCACCATGGTTTATTGATTGTTTCGAAAAGTTAATTGAGTATGTTAATTATTATAATGATAGTTATGCATTGTTATCAATTGCATTTACAATTTTATTGTTAAACAATGTATTGGCTAGTCAGGGTGGTCAACAATTATGTTTTATTATCATAACCACATCTCAAAGCTCAAGCCACCCCGGAGGAGAGGAAGTGTATACAAACACTTAAATTTAAAAAATTTCAACCACTTGAGTTTTAGTACTTCTAGACTCTACTGGTTTTGCTGTTATTGATTAGCTAAATGTATGAATGTATATATCTGCTCCCATTTCAGTTTTGGCTCTACGTAGTCAAAGGACAAATCCTCATGTTTTTACGCATTGGGGTTTAATCCTTGTAAGTTGTAAATAACCATTTTACACGATAAGTTGGTGCTCATGATAAAACTATAACAAGACTTGTGTTTCTCTAAGTGTGTGAGGACCAAAACCCAAAGGCAAATGAATATTAAATATAGGGATTTCAGTTGAAACAAGCTACCAGAAAGGTGCAGTGCAGTACATCACGAAATTATACAACACATTGAAAGGTACACCAATACTACCACAAAAAGAAATCTAAGGAGAAATTTCAAGTCCCAAGCACTAGCAACATTACTTATCGCTCCTAACCAAAAATAAACAATCTAGAAGAGAAAACATTCCGCTCTAACCTCTTCACTTCTGTTTTTATCCTGAATTACGAATAATTTCTTCTGATGGGATTTCAAGGGTTGCACCAGCATGCTCTTTTCCAGGCTTCACTACTGCAACAAAAAGTTTACAAAAGTAATGAGAAAGATTCAGAACTAGTTTGGATCAACTTTTCACAAACACTTGTAAAAAGTTAAAAATTTGATTTTATAATTATAGACTATAGTATTCGAATTAACAGCCTCTCTTATATATTGAAATCAAATTTTGCACCTAATTTTTTTCAGAAACCCTCATTAAACTTGTCCATAAAAACTTATAATAGCCTTCTTGACTACTAAAAGCTGGTTTTGATAAACTTCTCAACAAGCACTTCATATTAAAAATGGGTTTTCTAAACAACAATTTTTCGTATCTGTTAAAATTAGCGTCCTTGTCTTATTTTCTTCAGAAACTCTCTCAAACTTCTCTGTAAACACTTACTTTTGTGTAAGTCAATAACTATATAATAATTCAATTAATAAGCTCTAGTAACTGTGAAGCACATAAGCCTCTGAGACGACATGTCTTGACTACTCAGACAAGTGTCCCAAAATAAACTTTTCTCTGCTTCAACACACCTTAGACACTCTTTGGATACACCTTGGACAGCTATCAGACATGTTTACTAGAGTTAAAGATGTGTCGAAGTAATGAGATGTACACATATGCAGTGTCCAATATTTTTTACATTGATAGTGTCGACCCATCCGTGTCGTGTCAGATGTCCATGTTATAATGAGATAAAGCTAAGCAAAATTAAAATTGGACCTAAGTGCCGGTTTGAATAAACTTGTCAGCAAGTAATTATAGAAAGGGAAATATAAATTTGAATGAAAAGTTCAAGTGAAGCAAATAATCGAACAGGTGGAGTGCTCAACGAGAGAGAGAGAGAGAGAGTACCGTAACTTCCGGCGTCATTATTGAGTGGTGCCTGAACGAGCATGGTAGAGATGAACTCAGAGGCCTCGCTGGCCCGTGCAAGAAGCTTCTGGATCTCAGCTTCGGAGGTGACATTTCGGCTTTCCTCGAACTGCTTTCGAACCTCAGCCGCAGATCCCTTCAGCATATGATGATCGCCGACGAATGATTTCCGAGTGGCTTTCAACACCGCCCTGTACGCGCTCAGAACTTGCCCTTTTGTCATCTCTCTGCCTGAAGATGATCTCTTTTTCTTCTCTTTTCGTAGCCTAATGCAGTAATGCTGCTCCTACACGTCGTCGTATTTGTGTATAAATAAAATAAGATTTTAATATATGTGCGTCAAAGTCAAACGTAGTAAATAGAGAAAAAATATTCAGAAATTGTTATTTTTGCAAATACCCCTTTCTAAAATGCAAAAAACTTTCTGAAATTGTTAAGCGTGGTCAAAATTGTCTTCTTCATCGATTTCTTCCATTAATCAATATGACGTTAGCGATTGACTATCTACGTGGCACTATCACATTTTTCATATCATCACTTCATGGGATGGTAAAGATCATTTGAAACAAATATTAACTTTCTTATACTCCAAAGGCAAAATACATCTCTGAGTCCTTTAAGTTACACGTTTGTTTTAATATATCCTTTAAGTTTACAAGGTTTCAGATATGTCCTTTAAGTTTTGAGTTTGTTTTAGATAAAGTTTCGAATTTGTTTCAGATAGGTCATTTCTATACAACTATTTCTCTATCACACAAATAACAACCTATCTGAAACAAACTCGAAACTTAAAGACTTATCTAAAACCTTAGAAACTTAAAAGATCTATCCGAAACAAACTCGAAACTTGAAAAACATATCTGAAACCTTAGAAACTTAAATGATCTATTTGAAACAAACATAAAACTTAAAGGATGCGAGGAGTTATTTGGCCTACTCCAAACTCTAACCTCACTCTCTAACACGCTACAAGTTACAACAGAGTATTAGATGCTTAAGCTATGAATATATTTGCGAACATATGATTCGTTAGTGTATATATTTGAGAAAAATAGCAAGGACCGTTTCTAATTAATTGGCATATTTCAGGAAGAACAACAAAAAAAAAGGTCCGTTTTTTTCCCCGGGTTGATTCCAGGTACCTCTGCTCTCATCAAATAATCTGGTCAAATGTTGATATTTGAAGTCCATGTGGAGTTGAAAATTGCAATTTTTCATGTTTAATAACTATTTTTTTCTTAGAAGTTAATAACTAAAATTATTGATCGAACTTTTGTGTTGTTTGCTTTGTAATTGAGAATATTTTGCTAAGGAACAAGATTATATTGAGAACCAATATCATTCATTATGTCAAATTCTTTTTAAAGGAATGTTCTCAAGCACGAAATAGCTGAAAACATTGGACGTACGAACTATAATCTAAACTTGAGTATCGAAAGTTTTTTTGCTCATAACACATTTGCTACTTCGATTTTTACTTACAAATCTTTTCTTTGAAATTTGTCCGACTGAGATTAAAAGTTCCGGTACATATATCAATATCAATATGTAACACATCTCAAACAACTAAGAGAAGCTCAATATTGTCATCATCTCAAGTACATCATTTCAATAGTTGAATCAGATGTTTAAGAATATGAATGATCCCAAACCTATATCATATGGTATCTAAAATACTCCGGATATTGATTTGGCAAATGGGTCAGGATGAGATGATACTCTAAAAGCCACATAGTTCATGCACAAAATAACCTAGTCCCAGATTCCTTCTTGAAGGAAAGATAGACTTCTGTGCAATCATCACCTTAATGCATCAATCATTCTACAATCATTCTTTCTACGACGGCATCTATGATGAAATTTTTGATCTAGCAAGGTGTTCTCCCCAACCATCTCCATTTTAGAATCTACAGCTGATACAATGAAGGTTCAAGTTAGTCATTACAAAATGGCAATTACAATACTGATTTTATATGCAACAAATGCCTTAGTAAATAATGACTTGAAGTTATTATTGTAGAAAATCTCAACTATAATCAGACATGACAACTAAAATATAGAACCTTTCAACTCATCCACTCGTGTACTCTTGCAACAGAGTATCACAAACGTTTTATCAGGGAAACATAAAGTTTCTGATAGTAATAACAGCAAATCATATTTAATCAAAATTCCATTTAAACACTAATGACATGTTATAGATCGATACAAGAAGAATAATCAAATCTTATCCCACTAGATGGAGTCAGTTTACATAGATCACTTATGGGCCCATGAATTCCTATCATGTATAAGTTCAAATATAGACATTCACCTCTTAATTTCAATGTTTGATCTATAGTTATTCAACGAGTTGTTCCCATACACGTCAAAACTACCTGAGATGAGATTTTACTATTTTTTTCTACATAGCTACCCGTTTTTTTGCTCCTCATTATTGTCTTCTCAATCCTATCTCATCTTGTGAGACAATTCATCCATCATAACATTCTCATCTTCGCAAAGCTGAGTTTACATGCCATAGATAGTGACATCCAAAATCTTTTAAGAAAGTTAGTTTGCAAACAAGAGAGCAATGTGTCACCAGGCACAAATATAAATTGCAAAAATACAATATATTTTTACTGTACGTATGTTTCTGTTATTTCTGGTGATCAATTCATCATCTTCAGAACATTCCGATTCCCTCTCACCTCAAAAGTTGGTATATAAACAGTAACGCCGTTTGCAAATCACCTCCTTTGACACAAATATATCATCTAACTTCATATTATTAGGACTTCCAGAAAAAAGCCTATCTCAACAATGCTCACTCACCATTTTATGGCATATTCCTAACTCAAGCCAAAAAGTACAAGTTTACAAAACTACCGATGTGGTTGTGTTGTTTAAGTCATCACTTGTGAGATTTTGCTAAGTTTGTATTCCAGGTTCTATCTATTTCAGCAATGTACAGTTTTAAAAAATACATACTACAAAGAAGACTTGAGAAATCTCCGAAGAGTTTTTCTTGGCACACAATCCAACCATCTCACTGAGCATCTAGGAAGTGAGAATTAATATCAGTCAAAAACAAAGAAAAATTGGAGGCCTAACTAAATGGGACTGTTCGACCAAAATATGTTCTAGATTTCCACTCTCAGACACTACACTACACAGTTGAAGAAGGGAGGAAGATTTGTTTTCCCAACAAGCTGTAACTTCAAACAGAGATAATTCAATTATTCAACAAGTTGGTACATAGATTAAATGATTCTTTTATCTACCAGTCAGAAGCTTCACCAAACTGCAAAGCACATGGCATGACGGAATGCAAGCGCTACTCTCCCGACAGCAGAACATATATTATTATTAAGCCTAAGTTCAAACAGAAACTAAGTCTTATTCAACAAGTTGGTACATAGATTAAATGATCCTTTTATGATCAATCAGTCAGAAGCTTCACCAACTCTAAAGCACATGGGATGACGGAATGCAAGCACTACCCTCGCAACAGCAGAACATATATTATTAAGCCTAAGTTTGCTTTGGGGGTAAATAACGGGGAAAATTTAAGAGTAAAGTTTCCTGAAAAACAAGATGTTTGGTATAACAGTAATGAAAAGAGAATTTTATGGGAACTAAATGATTCCCTCCGTTGGGGATTAACACGCCCCCTCCCCCCCCACCCACACAGTTAGCTTTCTACTGTAGGAGCTTAAATAATAACAACCAGTCTCACACATATTGATGTTGTTACAGAAACTCAGCTTAGCTTAAAATGAAGTTGCATTACTGTTGCAGCAATATCAAAATAAAATATACTTCTAGGTTATTTTGTTTAGCTTCAAAAAAATATACCAAAAAATTATTACAAACAAATAGCATATATAAGAGAAGTAAATTCCCCTGCTGAATGTTTGAAAACTTCAACTTTACAACTGAGTAGAATCTTTTTTTTTTTTATACCCTCAGAGACCGTTTCAAATCACAAATACAATACAATTCTAAAACAGGAAACCTATCCAATAAAACAACAAAAGAGTACCAATTTGTCGTTTAATGGGATATTCATTCATGAATCGTCACCGATTATAAATCATACATACGGCATCCAATCAAGTTTTGGGAGATCTCATCACTGGGTTATCTAAAAAGCAAAAACCCTACCACCACAAATTAGAACATAAAACACGAGATAGCACTGCAATGTAGAACTGTGGCACTACCAGTGAGTAGAATCTAATTAAAATGATGGAATTCGCAAATCCTACAAAGGTGAAATATTTTGTACCAAAAAGATGTGTATATGAATTGAATTCTTGAAGTTAAAGTAATACAATTCAGTCCTTTCCCCTTAAACATACTACTTCATTCAAATCCACTAAGCAATAGCACAAGCAAAAGCCCCAAGTTGGTGATTACAAACACACACACACAAGTTTGGATTGACTTATTTCAGCTTATCTATTGGCATAAACACTCGTGGGACTATTTAGTAGAACTCATGGAAACAGATTATGGCATGACCCTAAGCTATTTTCAGCTTATTTTCATAAGCTCCCCACGATAGCATATGGAAACAACTTATAGTATATATAAGAATAGTTTAACCTCCTTTTATCTTGTTATAGAAACAACTTATACGTAATACATAAGCTGATAAACACATACTATATGATAAGCTCTGTTTATCCAAACAGGACCCAAATGCTGAACCACCCATAACAGATTAACAGTAAACCTCAGTAGACAGGAATGTGCTTACAAAAGAACTATAGATAAGCAGAAAAAGATTAAACCTTTTGGGCAACCAACAGCTAAAAATTCCCAAGAAACAAAATTTAATGACAAAAGAATTCGAGATAAGCAGAAAAGGTTAAATTTTTTCAGCAATCAACATCAAAAAAAATCTAAAGAAACAAAATTTGATAACAAAAATAGAAAATTTACCTCCACCAAGTTGATTACCCCAAAACAAAACTCTATGATCATCCTCTTCTTCATCAAATTCATCCCCATACCCAAATTCAGCATCTCCACGATAACCAGGTTCACTCCCATACCCAGATTCATTCCCATTCGCATCAGAACACCCATTCACCCCAAACCCAACACCCACATTCTCCTTTTCCTTCTCCTTCTCTCCACTCCCACCACCATCCCTCGAATTCTTCGCTTCACTCACATCAGAAGACCAATTCGCATCCCCATTTCCAAAAAGTTCTCCGCTTGAATCAGTCCCCATCGCCACCGGAAAATCGGAGCAAGTTCCGTAAGCAGCGGAAGCACCGACGGAGCAGCAGCGTCGCGTAGCACTGCGATCGCTACTTCGACCGGATACAGATCTGGAACCGCGTCGACGGCGTTTACGAGCGATGAGACGGTAATTGGCGGGGGGATTGTTGTCGGTGAGGGTTAGTTTGGAGAGGTCGAGGGAAAAAGAAGTGGTGGTTCGGTCGGAAAGACAAGGTCGTTTGTTGATGTTGTTGTTGTGGTTGTTGGAGTGGGACCCATGATCGTGGATTTGGTGGAACGGTTTCCAGGTTCGAAGCTGTAATACGCATGTGTCTAGTGTGGGTTTGTGAGACATGGATTGAGTCATCACATGAAGAAGAAGAAGATGGAAGATTCTAGAATTATAGGTTTGTGTTGACTTGTTGCGAGGGGTTGTATCAGATTACGGGATCAAGATTCAAGGTTTGTGTGGGTTGATTGATGAATACTTTGTGTTTCACTTTGACGAGATTCTTGACAGAAAAATAGGTCCCGCCATAAGGCTCGTCACTACCCCACCCACTTGTTTAACTCAACCAAGGTGCTGAGATAAAAAAAAAGTTAACTAGTTTTTTATCTAATGTGATCTAGATGAGTTAAACGAGATAGAACACAACTGCAATCGATATTGATGTTAGAAGTGGTATTTGCAAACCACTCCAATGTTTAAATTGAGCAAAGACTCAGAAAAGGGTCGGTAGACTTAATTTGTAGACTTGACTTGTACAAATGACATTTAAAAACTTATATGTGACACATAAATGA